>Ga0129312_1000523_pt1 | contig 31331 bp, 29 predicted proteins | sample O827metagenome_FD_94434 | JGI IMG/M metagenome (GOLD analysis project Ga0129312, IMG submission 94434) | Orangutan group fecal microbial communities from Wisconsin, USA - O827 metagenome | ecosystem: Host-associated > Mammals > Digestive system > Large intestine > Fecal | place: USA: Wisconsin... | reverse complement strand
TATCCATGATTTATTGCATCCCTGCCGGTATTTCTATTTCCATATCCTGCCGCACTCCCGCAAATGCTTCCATTTCCACGTCCTGCCGCATTCCCGCGATCTCCTCTGTCCTCCGCTTCTGCTTCCGTTTCCCACTCTGTTCCATCATATTGCTCCGATTCCTCTTTACTGCAAGGTATCTTCTCGCTTTCTCTGCTCCCCTTCCTCTGGCTTCGTTTCAGGCATTTTTCAATGTCTTCCACCCCAAAGTTCTCCTTTCTGCATTCCCGAAATACAGAAAAGGCAAGAATCACTGCATTTTCGTCCATATCATCTACCTGATCCAGAAGATATCGTGACAGATTACAAAGTCCTAAGGAAATCTCGTGGTCATAGCCCGGTATATAGCAAAAGGCACATTGGAACGAATCCGGATCGACATAGATACATTCCGGCTCCAGACAGATACATCCCTCATCCAGTAAATATTTTTCCGTCTGTCCGAGAGCCGTCAGAAGATCCGCCAGCAGACGCTCTAACTCCTTCCCTTTAAGCCTTCTGCAATCCAACAGCCGCAGCAACGGTTGTCTGGAGGTGACATCATAATAATATAGCCTTTTTTCATTGACCTGCTTTTCATAAAGCGGAAGGAAGCAGGGGATCCGATTCCCTGCAAACATCCGGATCACATACCGCTCCCTTTTTGCGGTTTTCGGTTCCAAAATCATATAATTCCGATTCATTTCCCGCTTAAAAGAAAACGAAAATTCTGCAGCTCTATCCGGCTTCGGTTCGTATTTAAGTTCCATCCCTTCCATCCGCTTTTCCACCTTTTTTCTCTCTAAACGCCTCCAGTCTCCGCAGAAACAGCTCCGGCCGAAACTCTGAAAGCTCGATCTGGGCGCTCCATTCACCTGCCGCAGCTTTTCCCGACACTTTTCCACCGGTCATGTCAATATTGACCCGGTAATCCCCAAGCCACAGCCTCGGATTCCCCATTTTTGTCCCACGCTCAGAAAAATATCCTTCCTTTTTATCCTCTGTGATATTATAACGGGCTTCCTCGACCACAGTTTCCAGTATCATTTTTCCTGTAACCTCATCATGGAGCGTATAGGCGGACTGTATGACCAGCCCAATGGCAAAAAGTACTGTGATCATGACGAAGGCGGCCTCTACGGTAAGGCTTGCCGAAAAATGTCCCGTATCGCTCCCTCTCTCTAAAATAAGATCAGCCATAGTCCCGCCGGAAGAAGATACGGAAGAAACGGAAGCTTTTGCTTCCCGATCCGACCTCCGCCGGCAAAGGAAACAGCCAGAAGGGTCAGACTGTATATTCCGCAAAAAATAATTCCTGACAACAGCAAAAGTAGATTTTCGGTTGCTGTGAGATATAATCCGGTCACTACAAAAAACCATCCGTCCCCATCTCCGATTCCTCCCTGTGTTATACGGTGAAGCAGCAAAAGTGCGGCTCCTACCAATACAGACATCCCTGTCATCTTCAGATCCCGTCCCGTCAAAAAACAAAAAAAGCCTCCCAAAAGTCCCGCAATGACAAGGAATCGTCCGCTGATCTCCCGACATTTCACATCCTGCCACGCAGCATATAAAAGAACGATCAAAAATGTTGCTGCCCAAAGGCCATAATACCATTCCTGCAAATTTGAAAGCATTTTCTATCCAAACCTCCCCTTCTGCTAATATCCGGTCTGCAAATTATTGTAACTATTCAGTACCTTCATAGTTACAAGCAAAAATCCATTCCAAATCGGCTGCGCCGATGGGATTTTTGCCTTCCAGCTTATGTTTTCTTACGGTCAGCACAGCAAGTGCGCAGACCTACTGAACAGTTACAAATTATTCTAACTTCCCGGCTTCTTCCCGGTTTCCTACACTTTCTTTCCTTCTCTCACAATATGAGCACAGCCCAATGTGCTGAACCTCCTTTAATGGCACGGTGCGGACATACGACATCATTGCCGGGCAGTCCTTGTCCGTATGAAAGTGATCCCCACGGGGTGTCACATAAACGTTTTCCCCTGCCGCACCTCCTTTCGCACATCTTGCACAGGCCTTATATCTTTTTCCGTCTTTGTTGCGCTTCCGGGAGAGCTCTTTTACCGGCACTGTCTGATACTGATTAAAAATATAGTGACAGTCCCTATAGAGATGATATCGTCCCATCCCTTCGCCGACATAGACCATATCTCCCAATTCTCCGTATGTATCTTCCATACTCCCTCTCAGTTTTCCGTCAATGCCATTCCATATCCTTCTGCGGCAGGCCGCATGCATGCGTACCGTCTGCCGTATCCCCGGAAAAAACGGGATCCTTTCCTCGTACACTGCCTCCAGCAGAATATCTCCCTTTTTATTTCCGATCTCCACATTCTTTAACCCGATATCATCCTTATGGGGCTTTAGCTTTCCCATGATCCATATACCGGCTGCTGCGTCCGAAATAAAACCGGAGGCCGGAAATTCTTCTAATACATTCTCCTCCTCCTTCAGTTCTGCATAGCAGCTCATTTTCTCACCGAATACTTCCAATTCTGTCTGGACCTGTCTCTGTCTGTCCAGCCATTTCATCGGCTCCATCAGTGCAGCCGAAAACATAAGGAAAAGCGGAAGACACACAGAAGCCTCAACCGTCATACCGGCTTCATATCGTTTACAGAGGAACCTTCTAAGTGTTGAGAACACTTTTAAAAAGGTATGTACTCTTAAGGAGGTGAATGGCAGTACCCTCTTTCCCGATAACGCCGTTTTTTTTAATTTATTCAGGGGGAATTTACAAGGTACTTGGAGAGACTTTGTAGTTAGATAATGCAGTTGAAATTTCAATTTTTCCTTACTTTCTGACTGAACGCCCGAAAAAGAGAGCACCGCCATTCACCTCCTTTGTTCTTTTATATAACACTTTAATACGACCATCCGGCTTCAATGGTTTTTTCATAGCTGTCCCGCCGGAAAAATACATGCCGCTGGATCACCTCTGTCTCCAGCTCAACCTGAATTGCACAATCCTTCACCGCAAAATCACCTTGTTTTTTTCTGACGTTCATCTGGATTACAGACATCATCCTCGCATTTCGCACTGTACCATTCTCAAGGAGCAGCAGGATACGCAGATAATCCATATAACTCACGCCCTTTTGCTGCTCTTTTTTTTCCGGCTCCAAAAAGTTCAGGGAAAGAAGGCCGTCAAGCCCCAGCTTCCATGTCGAATCTTCTTTAAAAAACGGAACCCTTCCTCCCGCAAGAATACCCCTTACGTCACATACGGCTTCTCCGAAGGCCCACAATGAAAGAATAAAAAACGATAAGATAAGCTCTGCCGGAACATTTCCCGCAGACAACGCAATCGCCAGACTGCGTACCTGCTCTCTCTTGGGCTGTGAATAGAGTAAATAGAAAAGATTCATTGCCCCTCGCACTGCGACCAGCCGTTCCACCAAAACGGACAGATTCTCCCGATCTGAATTTTTCCCGCAAAGAAGATATTCCAGTTCATATTCGAGGGGTTGATCCGGGATGGATCCTCTGCTTTCACATTCGCCGAGAAAGGAATCAAAAAACAAAAGGCAATATTCTCCGGTCAGGATTTTATCCGTCACGCTTTCCTTTGGCAGCTCTCCCTCACAGTCCCCTACAGTCTGTGAGGCGGATATCTTTTTTTCGGAGATCTTCGTGTCATCCGGCACCACCAGTTCAAGCAAGTCTCCTAAAAATATATTTTCCAGACGATCCAGCAGGGCTGCACTTTCCTTATCTTCCTTAGATAACACGGCTGCTTCCGGAATGACCGTATCCTCTAAACATTCCTGCACATACTCCCAGTCCATTTCGCCATCTTCCTCATCCTGTTTGCTCCCCTTCTCCTCTCCTTCATCTTCACTCTCTCCACGAAGAAGCTCCATGACAGACTCTAAACAGCTCCTGCTTTCTGCCAGGATATCCTCCTTTTCCAGATACTTCTTAAGCTCCTCCTTTGCCGCCTGCTCCATATCCCTCACCGCAGACAATTCCGTATTGAAAAAGGATGCGGTTTCTTCCGGTCTTGCCTCCTTTTTCTCCATATCTTCCCTGATCTTTGAAATCCGTTCTGTCAAGAGCGAATACTGCTCCGTTAGGTCGGAAAAGTTCTCTATCTCCTCAAGCAGTGCCCGGCACTTTTTCTTAAGCTTTCTTTTTCTCCGGGATTCCGCCGCGCTCTCCGCGTCACTTTTGATGGTGCCCATCGTCTTAAGCGACTTTTCCAGCCTTCTTCTCACCTTCTCCAGCTCCCGTACCTCTTTTCCACTTTCGTGACACACCTGCATAAGCTCCCTGAAATTACCGGCCTGCTCTGCAAACCTTGAGTTTTCAAGAAGTCCTGCCATGTCAGCCGCTATCTCCGGCATGCGATACTTAACATAAGAGCCGATCTCCTCCTCCAGCGGCCTTCCTCCCTCCTCCGTCATCGTTGTGATCCTTTTGATCCTGCTCTCCCGTTTTTTCATCGGGTACAGATTTTCCTGCTCCAGATAAAAATCAAGATAATCGTCAAAAGCCTCCAGCACGGCGGCTTCCGATTCATATTCCAAAAACAGCAGCCGATATGTATCCCAAAGGTTTCGGTTGTACCGGCTCATGAGGGAAGACATTGCGGAATTAACTGCCATATTTAAATATAATCCGGCTCCGACTGTTCTTGCAGACTCCAGAAGCCCCATTAACAGCGATAGGATGCACACGATCGACAGGCTCAAAAACACCGTGATCTCCCCTCTCTTTTTCATGATCAGTACACCTCTTTAGACTGTTTGTTGATTTCTGTAAAGATATTGCTTAAAAGAGTATTGATCTGTTTTTTAAACACGATCACGAGACCGATCAAAACCACTAAGATCAAAACAACCTCGATCACGCCGACTCCGTCTTCTTCCATTAAAAATTCCCGCAATCTCATAGCTCCTCTCTTTCTCTCCCTTCTTTGCCTTTTTTCTTTATCTTCTCTTTTCTTTCTTTATCTACCCCAGCGAAAGAAATGCCGGGGCAACTACGATCACCATGACCACACCAAGGATCCCGAACATGGGGATCAGCAGCTTTGTTGAGGCCTCCTCGCCCCTTCGCCTTGCAATATCCGCCCTTTGTTTAAAGGCCTCCTCCATCTCATTTTCCAGCAGCTTCTTAAGATTTTTCCCGCCGGAGGACAGACTGATCTCTAAAAGTGAGGCAAACTTCATATAGCTTCTTGATCCACATCGGCGCCCAAATTCCGCATAAGCCTGTCTTTCAGGCATTCCCGCCTCCATCTGATGAAACGTGATCTGCATTTCTCTGTATACCGGCAAAAGCTCCTTTTTCCCGCCCCCCGGGGGACCGGCCGCCAGTCTTTTCCATGCCTGTTTTATGGAATAACCGGCTCCGGTCAGTACAAGAAAGCCGGATACAAGGTTGGAATACTCTGCCGCCAGACTTTCCTCCCGTTTCTTCTTTATTTCCTGTAGATCATGGATTTCCTTTATGCGGAGGCAAAACGCCGCTCCGACACCGAGAAGCACCAGCATGAATCGTTCCGTCTGATCCTTTTTTTGATAAATCAGAGAATTTCCGTGAAATTCCTTTGGAAGAATGACCTCCTCCTTTTCGCGCTCCGATTGTGCCAGCTGTTCCAACAATTCCTGAAGCTCTTTTTTTCCTTCCTTCTTCTCAGGAAATATCGTGACCGGGAATTTGATGATTTCTTCTTCTTTTCCGCAGGAAAAATGAGCCTCCAGCAATACTTTTTTCCCATTCTCCTGTACGTCTTTGCTGTTGACGACCCCCATACTGCTCAAAATATCCGGTTCCTTCGATTCCCACGTCACCGTTATTCCGTATTCCGGAATTTCTCTTACCAGCTCCAGATCCTCCCGCACCTCATTAAGAGACAGATTATCTCCGAGAATTCTTTTTGAAAGAAGCTCTGCGGCAGCCGGAACGAAACGATGAAATTCCTCTGCCGACGGTATTTGTTCCGGTATGGACAGAGAAAGCTCCAGCCGTTCCTCTCCCGCATTTTCAACACAAAATTCATATAATCTATCCCCTTTTCCACATGGATTTCGTTTCAGGACGCCGTTTTCCACCATTCCTTTTTCCGTATCCACGATCCCGGTCAGAAAATAAAGGAATATTCCCACCCCGATACATAAAATGTATTTTCCGGCCTTCTTCATACGCGAATCTCCAGACACCGTTTGGCCATGCCGCAGGCAGCAGCATAAATAATAAGGCAGATCGTCATTATGATCCTTCCGGCAGAGGTTTCATATAAAACATCGAAGAAGCCCGGAGAGGTTATATCCATATAGAAGACGATCAGGATCGGAATTATTGCCATGACTCTCTGCTCCAGACGTTTTGCCGCAGTTGCCGTCATAATATCCTCTTGGATCCGGATCTTTTCGGCAATGATTTCTGCTGTTCTTGCAATGATCTTCATCAGCTCCCCGCCGCTTCTTCGCGCGGCAAGGAATACATCCGCAAAGCTTCTGACATCCTCCAGTCCGCTTCTTTGTGCGAAATCGGCAAATGCCTCCTCAAATGTGCGGTTCATACGCACTTTATGAAGCATCAGACGGATCTCCTCCGCCATCATGGAATCCTCCCCATGGATCCGCTCCACCTCCTCAAGTGCCTTTCCAAAAGCATTTTCCACAGAATATCCGGCATTTAAGGCAGAGGAAACCGCCAGTATCGCATCCTTAAACTGAATCGTCAGCTGCTCCTTTCTTCTTTCCTTTAGCTCCCTCCTTACAAGAAGCGGATAGCAGAACGCGGCCGGAAGAAACAGGAGAAAGATCCATCCGCTCCGATAGAAAATATAGCTGAGCAGGGCCAGACATAAGACTCCCTGTCCCCCATATAAGACCCATTCCTTTTTACTTAAACAGTATGTCTCATATTCCGTACCCTGCCAGTCTGAGCTTTTCCCGGTGAGTAAGCTCGCCGGTCTTCTCAAGTCCTTTTCCCTCGTGATAGGTAAACAGGGGATTAAGGATGATCTCGCCGTTTTCAATTCCGTACACCTCCTCAATGGAAACTACCTTTCTGCTCTTATCCCGCATTCTTGCCACATGCACCATAATATCCAGTGCAGAAGCGATCTGGCTTCGTATGGCCGGAAGCGGAAGCTCCGCCGCCATTAACACCATGGTCTCCAGTCTTGAGAGCATGTCCTTGGAGCTGTTGGCATGCCCCGTAGAAAAGCTTCCGTCATGGCCTGTATTCATCGCCTGCAAAAGCTCCAGCGCCTCTTTTCCTCTCACCTCGCCTATAATGATCCGATCCGGTCTCATTCTAAGGGCAGCACGGATCAGCATGCCGATCCCTATCGCCCCCTCGCCCTCTGCATTGGCATCCCGGGTCTCCAGACTGACCAGATTTTCAATGTGGGACAGCTTAAGCTCCGCTGAATCCTCGATCGTGATGACGCGCTCATCTGCGGGGATAAATTCTGAAAGAGCATTTAAGAAGGTAGTTTTTCCGGCTCCTGTCCCTCCGCTTACAAAAATATTGTAGCGGGCTGCCGAAAGAAGCTTTAAAAATTCTGCCGCCTCCTCTGTGATGCTTCCGTATTCCAAAAGCCGCTCCATGGTCATCATTTCCGGAAATTTTCGGATCGTCAGGATCGGGCCGTTTAGGGCGATCGGCTCTAATACTACGTGAACACGCGATCCGTCCTCCAATCTTGCGTCTACGATCGGCGATGCCGTGTTGACCATACGATTGACACGCCCCACGATCTGCTGGATCAGATCAAGCAGCTGCTCTCTGGATTCAAAGGACCTCTCCCACCGCCCTGTTTTTCCCCCGGTCTCAATGAATATTTCTTCCGGCCCGTTGACCATGATCTCTGTCACAAGCGGGTCATCTACCAGCTCCTGCAAAATATCGAGCCGCCTGAAGGAATCAAAAAGCTCCCTCTGAAGCTTCAGCCTTTCCCGCAGAGGCATTGGGGCCAAATCCGCCGCCTCCATAATTTTTCTGTCTATATATTCAGAAAGTTCTTCATCACTGATCTGCTTGTCATAACTGAGCTCCTCCAGTATTTCGCTCCGGATCCGCTTCTTTAATGTCCCCATAAGCCTCTCTGCCCCTTTAGCATTCCTCTTACAAAATCTCCGAGATCTCCCCACAAAAGCTCCTGCGGAAAATGTTCTTTATGACGGACACCCGTTACCAGCGGTACATGGATCTTCTGAACTTTCCCGATCAGCTTCTGATCGCAGCTTTCCTTTGCGTAGTCCTCAAACTCCGCCAGCTTTGATCTGGAAATGATGTCCTCCTTCATCGGCATATATATGACGCTGCATATATCAAGCAGCGGGATCACCTGCCTCCCATAATTTCCGATATCCAGCACCATCGTGCTATAGCCGCCCTCCTGCAGCATCTTTAAAAGCATGTCCGCCATTTCTTCTGCAGAAACCTGATTATAATCATCCGGAAACCGGATCGGCGGGATCCATGCCATATCTCCCAGATAATAGATTACGGTATTCATGCGTAACGTATGGAATCTTCCCTGTTTATAATAATAGATCAGGTCAGACATATCCCTTTTCCACTTTTCATCCATCAGTCCGCCAAAACCGGTAAAGGTATCCAGTGTGACAAACAGTACCTTCTCCTCTCTGGCAAGTACCTGTCCGATCGCAAGCGCCAGTGAAGTTTTCCCGCAGCGTCCGACAGGAGAATAGACCCCGATCATTTTTTTCTCCTCCGAAAAGAGCCCGGGATTTCCCTCCTTCACTCCCGGCAGCTCGCAATATGCCGCCATCACCTCCCGGATAATGTCATCCCCGGATTGATATTTATAGATCGTCGAAGCTTTCTCTACAGATCGTCCCTCCGTCCCTGCGCCTCCTGACCTTCCTTTTGCAGAGACCTCATCCTCTGCCAGATAAATGGTTTTGGCGGAACGAAGTGCATCTACCTCGGGAAAGCCTGTGGCTTCTCCCGTGAGCAGGACATCGATCTCATTCATCTTTGCATACTCCTCCAGACATTCTTTGGATGTAAAAGCCTGTGCCTGAAATACACCCTTTTCTTTGCGATTCACATAATCCGAAAGCCGCTCTGCATAAAACGGATCTTCATCATAAACCGCCATGATCTTTTTCAAATATACCCCTCCCTTCACATGGCCCATACCTGCAGCAGCCAGATACAATATCCCGCAAATAAATAGGGCCCCATAGAGATCCTGCTGCTTTTTTCTGTTCTTCCCGGATATTCCCGGAGCTTCCCGTCATATCCCCATTGGATCATAAAGCGGGATATCCGAGCCATTTTCTCCCAGAGAAGCCCTTCCCTTATCAAGGTGCAGGCCCCGTTAACTGCCGCGAGCAGAAAGCCTGAAAAAATGATAATAAGTCCATCTTCCATCCCAAGAATTGCCGCACACAATGCCATAAGCTTTATATCCCCTGCTCCCAGCATCCGGCACAGATACAGGACATAAAATATGGCACATACAGCGAATCCGCGTACCATAAATCCAAATGCACCCCACAGCATGCCGGAAAAAGGAGGAAATGATGATAAATTCAAAAATACGATCCTTATTAATCCTGCTGCTATCCCTGACAATATCTGCCAGTGAAATATTTTTCCATATTTCCAATCTGTCACTGCCGCAGACAGGAACACAAAAAACATGAGCTTCAACCAGCCCTTCACCTCCCTTCATACAGGTTCACTGACACTGCTTATAATTTATCTCAGTCGGGAACCTTACTCCTGCTGTAACGAATTTGCCATTACCCGAAATCTAAAGAAAATGGAAATTTTATCTGACGAATTTAGAAATTTGGTACTTTTAACTCTGGATTATTTCCGGATCCGGATCTGAATAAGCGGACATGAATAGACCGCTTTACCGATTTGGCTTACTGATAAAGATTGCTGATAAGATTACTGATAAAAATTGCTGATAAAAAATTACTGAAAAAGTTAGAAGTAAAGAATAGAATTATCGATGTAGATTGTTTTCTCTCTTGATGTGCCCCTATTATCGGTGAAATATGGCAAAAAGTCAATTTCGTATCTGTAAAAACTAGGCCTCTTTTTTCGTCAATTTTCACCAAAAACTTTTTTGCTCAAAATACAGACGGACGCCTGACAGCCTGAGCATAATTGAATAATCGCTCCGCAGTTTATCAGAAGAATATTGCATTCCTCCTGATATAAGCAAGCCCCATTGCTTTTTGCTTTACGCATACGATCGTTTATTTGCCTCTATACACTTGGCGCTCTTTTCTTACCAATGGATTGACGCAAAATCTGAAAAGTGATAAAATATGATTAGTTTATATTTTTAAACCAATTATATCAGAAGGGAGGGCATTTATGCCGGACACAAGTAATCTAAAGAGCTCCTTTGCCGAGTGCATCCCACTCTTTATTGCGCTGGGGGACAGCACCAGACTGACGATCATCCAGTGTCTTTATGAAGTCGGTATTGAAAAGAAAGCCGAAGGCACTGTCGGGCTGAATGTGAACGAAATTACAAAGCGTACCAGTCTTTCCCGACCGGCGGTCTCCCACCACCTGAAAATATTAAAGGACTCCGGCTTTATCAATGTTGAAAAAAAAGGAGTATGCAATTATTACTACCTGACCAGCCAGTCTGCCGTTGACAAGCTGCTGCATCTGAACAATGAACTGCAGCTTGCTTCCAAAAAATGAATATACTTACCGATAATTACCCATACTACCACTGATCCCCGGAATTTGCAAACGGATACAACCCCCGAACCGGCCCACTGACCGATCTCTGACCGGCCTCTATACCGTTGACAAGGGGGAAACCAAATATCAGGAGTGTGGCAGTATGTTATTTTCCAACAAAAAAACCGTGCTTAAAAATGAGCAGAAAAAAGAAATGAGGGAGCTTCGGCGCCAGATCGAGATCAGCAGGATCGCGATCCAGTCGGCTCAGAGCCAGTTTGAACAGGTCGTCGATCCGACCCTGATCGACTGCTATATTTACGAGCTGAATGCCGCACAGCTCCGCTACCAGTTTCTTCTCCGAAGCTTTAAAAAGCGCGAATTACAGGAGGTCTGATCGCTCATGTTACCTTGCTGGTACAAACAAGCTGTTTTTTACCATATCTATCCTCTGGGACTTCTCGGTGCCCCCAGAGAAAACCGTCAGGATGCCGTTACGGATCGCTTTGGCGAGCTTAAAAGCTGGATCCCTCACCTCAGGGATCTTAACTGTACTGCCCTTTATATCGGGCCGCTCTTTGAATCCTCAACACATGGTTACGATTCTAAAGATCTTCGCCTGATCGACCGGCGCCTCGGAACGAACGAGGCCTTCCGTGCCTTCGTGGAGGAATGCCATAAAAACGGGATCCGCGTCGTTGTGGATGGCGTTTTCAATCATACCGGGAGAGAGTTCTTTGCCTTCCGCGATATTATAGAGCATCGTGAGGCATCCCCCTTCAAAAGCTGGTACCGCGGCGTTTACTTCGGCGGTGGAAGCCCGATGGGAGACCCCTTCAGCTATGAAGCATGGCAGGGGCATTATGAGCTTCCCTGCCTCGACCTTAGAAATCCCGAGGTGAAAAGCTATCTGTTTGAAACAGTACGCTTCTGGGTAGATGAATTTGACATTGACGGGATCCGTCTGGACTGTGCCAATGTGCTGGACTTTGATTTTATGAAGGAACTCCGCTCCTATACCTCTCCTCTGAAGGAAAATTTCTGGCTTATGGGCGAGGTGATACACGGAGAATACAGCCGCTGGGTCAATCAGGAAATGCTCCACTCTGTCACAAATTATGAACTTCACAAGGCCCTGTACTCGGCCCATAACGATCATAATTATTTTGAGATTGCCCACAATGTCCGCCGTCTTGAGGCAGTCGGAAGGGAGCTTTACACCTTCGTGGATAATCACGATGAGGATCGGATCGCCAGCAAGCTCTCAAATCCGGCCCACCTTGCTCCGGTCTATCAGCTGTTATTTACACTGCCCGGCATTCCCTCTGTCTATTACGGCAGCGAATGGGGAATTGAAGGAAGGCGGTCCCGCACCTCGGACGATGCCTTACGCCCGGCCTTATCCCTGACGGAGTGGGAAAGCCGTTCCCTGCCCATAGAAGAACATATCCGTCAGCTGGCAAAAATACATAAAGAAAATCCGGAGCTGCACGACGGGATCTACAAAGAGCTTCTCCTCACAAACCGTCAATACGCCTTTGGCAGACTGGTAGACGGCAGCATGATACTGTCTGCGGTAAATAACGACGATGCCCCGGCATCTCTTTCGATTCCGATCCCGCTCCGGGCATCAGAAGCCACAGAGCTTTTACCGGGCTTAGGGCGGCAGATTCCCGTGGAAAACGGAAAACTTTCGATCACACTCATGCCGAACAGCGGCACTATATTTAAACTTCGGGAGGATCAATCATGAAGAATACCGGAAAATTAAATAAAGTCACTTCCAGAAAAGAGATCGGCACCGGATTTATCTCCGAGCTGGATCGTTATCTGTTTGGCGAAGGCACCCACTATAATATTTTTGAAAAGCTGGGGGCACATCCAAAGACCTACAAAGGAAAAAAGGGCTTCTACTTTGCTGTCTGGGCTCCTCACGCAAAAGCGGTCAGCCTTGTAGGAGATTTTAACAGCTGGGATCCGGAGGCTGATTTGATGACGCCTCTGGCAGACTCCGGGATCTACGAGCTCTTTGTCCCGGAAATGAAAGCAGGAGAGCTTTACAAATTTGCTATTACCACACAGGACGGACGGATCCTCTTTAAGGCCGATCCCTATGCCTTCAGCAGTGAATTCCGCCCCGGCACCGCCTCTGTTACCGCCGATATCAGCGACTTTCACTGGAGTGATGATAAATGGGTCGAGAACCGAATGGCAGCCGATCCGCAAAAAGCTCCTCTTTCTATCTATGAGGTTCATCTGGGTTCATGGAGAAAAGCCAGCCGCCCGGAGAAAAACGGCTTCTATACATATCGGGAGGCAGCCCATGAGCTGGCAGAATATGTGACAAAAATGGGATATACCCACGTTGAGCTTATGGGGATCGCAGAGCATCCTTTTGATGGTTCATGGGGATATCAGGTGACCGGCTATTACGCTCCCACCGCCCGCTACGGAAGCCCAAAGGATTTCATGTATTTTGTCAACTACATGCATAAAAAGGGCATCGGCGTGATCCTCGACTGGGTTCCCGCCCATTTTCCGAAGGATGCCCACGGACTGGCCGATTTTGACGGCGAACCGCTTTATGAATATGCCGATCCGAGAAAGGGAGAACATCCGGACTGGGGCACCAAGGTCTTCGATTACGCAAAAAATGAAGTAAAAAACTTTTTGATCGCGAACGCCCTTTACTGGATCAATCTTTACCATGTAGACGGGCTCCGCGTTGATGCCGTTGCCTCCATGCTGTATCTGGATTACGGAAGAAATAACGGCGAATGGGTTCCCAACAAATATGGAGAAAACAAGAATCTGGAGGCCATTGAATTTTTCCGCCACTTAAACAGCGTCCTCACTGGAACACATACTCGCGCCATGATGATCGCCGAGGAATCCACGGCATGGCCCGGTGTTACAAAGTCACCGGAGGACGGCGGACTGGGCTTTACCTTCAAATGGAATATGGGATGGATGCATGATTTTCTGGAGTATATGAAGCAGGATCCCTATTTCCGGAAATACCACCACGACAAGATGACCTTCGGCCTGACATATTTCACCAGCGAAAACTATATCCTGACGCTGTCCCACGATGAGGTCGTACATCTTAAGTGTTCCATGATCAATAAAATGCCCGGATTCCCGGAGGACAAATTTGCCAACCTCAAGGCCGGCTATACCTTTATGATCGGCCATCCCGGCAAAAAGCTCCTGTTTATGGGACAGGATTTCGGCCAGTATCATGAATGGGATGAATCCGTTGCCTTAGACTGGCATCTCACGGATGAGCCCTGCAACCATGATCTGCAGAAATATTTCAGCGATCTCCTTCACATTTACCGGAAATATCCGGCGCTCTACCGGCTGGATAATGACTGGAACGGCTTTCAGTGGATCAATGCCAACGATGGTGACCGGAGTATTTTCAGCTTTATCCGAAGGGATGAAACAGGTAAGAAGAATCTCCTTTTTGTTATCAACTTCACGCCTGTTGCAAGAGAGGATTACCGGGTAGGCGTTCCGAAGGCAGGTACATATTCCCTGATTCTTGATAATCAGCACGGACTCTACTCCCGCGGAGAACACCCCTTCTCTGTGAGGGCAAAAAAATCTCCGTGTGACGGACAGGAATATTCCTTCGCATATCCGCTTCCGGCCTTCGGTACGGCTGTATTTCGATTTAACTGATCTTTTCAGGAATTTTTACATAAAAGGAGGAATCCCCCATGCAGACTATTCTCGTTTGCGACGACGATAAGCAGATCGTCGAAGCCATCAATATATACTTGACCGGAGAGGGCTTTGAGGTCATCAAGGCCTACGACGGCTACGAAGCCCTTGAGCTTCTGGAAAGCCATGAAGTAAATCTGATGATCATCGATGTCATGATGCCCGGACTGGACGGTATCCGCACCACATTAAAGATCCGTGAGACCAGCAGTATCCCCATCATTATCCTTTCAGCCAAATCCGAGGACACCGACAAGATACTCGGATTAAACATCGGCGCCGATGACTACATAACCAAGCCCTTCAATCCGCTGGAGCTGGTGGCGCGCGTAAAGTCTCAGCTGCGGCGCTATACCCAGCTGGCAAATCTTAACCAGCAGAGCAACGCCTCCATCTACAAATGCGGAGGACTTCAGATCAATGATGAAAATAAGGAAGTAACCGTAGACGGCGAGCCGATCAAGCTCACCCCCATTGAATACAATATCCTCCTGCTTCTTGTTAAAAATGCGGGAAAGGTATTCTCCATCGACCAGATCTATGAAAAGATCTGGAACGAGGATGCCATCGGCGCCGACAATACCGTTGCCGTCCACATCCGGCACATCCGCGAAAAGATCGAGATCAACCCCAAGGAGCCCAGATACCTGAAGGTCGTATGGGGTGTCGGCTATAAAATAGAAAAACAGTAAGGAGAGATTCAGATGGATCAAAAGGCACCCAGATTTGTTCTGAAGCGCTTAGCCGGCTTTTTTCATTTTGTTTTTGCCTGCATAGCACTTATCGGCATCGGCTTCCTCTACTTAAACAGCAATTACGGCCGCGGGCTCGACTGGATCACCAGCGAGACCTATGAACAATCCCCTGACTTTAATAAGAAGGTGCAAAACGATATCACAAGCATTTTCGATTACATCCAATATCAGGAGATCTTTGAGACAAACGGCGAAGTGGACTACACAAAAAAAGTCCTCGAGCTTACAGACGGGCCGGGAGGCGACAAGACCTACACCCTGAATGATATTATCCTGTACGGAAAATCTCTGGGGTACTATTTGGATGAAAATGATAATTATGCACTGAAGGGCGGCCCGGAAACGCTGACGGAGGAGGAGAGCGAACAATACTATGTCCGCTGGCGCTGTTATCAGTCTGAGGAGGAGCTGACCGGACCGGATCAGTCCTTCTCCACCCTGCCGCAGCTGACCTATGAGATCTTAAGAAGATATTCTTCTTATTATTCGATCTATTCCCGGCTTATGTCCGACTTTACGAATTTTTATTTCCGTATCGCATTTTATTCCAAGAACAGCGCGATCTATGAGATCCACACCAATGCATCCGAAATGTCCATCGATGACATGATGGCCATGGGAAAGTACATTTATTATGCCGGAGATTCCAATGACCTGACTGTCCGCACCAATTTTAATTCCACATTTCCGAGTGTTCCGTCGCTCATGGCAAAATGCAACCCCTACACCGGAAATCAGAACTATATTATTGTCGGACTGGATACCTCCTATAAAGCTAACGATGACTACTCCCGCGCCTATTCTGCCTATAACAGCTCAAGAAAGACCTTTATCTGCGGGATCTATCTGACGGCTATCGGGCTTTGCGGTTCCCTGCTCACCCTGATCTTTCTTACCTTTGTTTCCGGCCATCCGGCCTTCAGGGATCCGGCGATCGTCCTGTATCCCTTTGACCGGATGAAGACAGACTTCATGCTGATCCTGATGGGAACGATCCTGTATCTTTGCATTACCTTCGGATCGCCGGTCATTTCAAAGCTGCTCCATCTGGTTCTGGCAGAAGCCTACTGGGACAGAGCTCAGCGTGTTGTAGTGCTGGGAGCCATATATCTGTGCAGCATTCTGACCTACTTCAGTCTGGTGCGCCGATATAAGTCGGAGACCCTGTGGTCGAACAGCCTTCTCCACGACCTGACAAACGTTCTCTCCGAGCATAGCTTCAAGTACCGCCTGACCTTAAGCTTCCTTCTGTATCTTGGAGCCAACGTCTTCCTGATCACAGCCGGAGCGATCTATTTCGTAAAAAATACAGAAGGGATCCTGCATTCGATCCCCTTCCTGATCGGATGCGTGATCTGGATAACCGGAAACCTGACTGTTTTCTTCTATCTTTATGCGAACGCCCGTCAGACTGACCGGATCTACGAAACCATCGAACGGCTGGCCTCCGGAGAGACCGACTACAAGGTAGAGGTGTCCGGCTTCTTCAGTCTTGAATCCAAGCTGGCAGAGGGACTGAACCGAATCAGTGACGGACTTCAGACAGCACTTGCCGAGCAGGTAAAAAGTGAACGGCTTAAGGCTGATCTGATCACGAATGTGTCCCACGATATCAAAACACCGCTTACCTCTATCATCAACTATGTGGATCTGATCAAGAGAGAACATCCTGAGGATCCTACGATCCAGAGGTATCTGGAGATCTTGGATCAGAAATCCCAGCGTCTGAAGACCCTGACGGAAGATCTTGTGGAGGCCTCCAGAGCAAGCTCCGGAAATATCAAGCTGGAGATGGCCCACATCGATATCGTCGAGCTGGTACAGCAGACAAACGGTGAGTTTGAAGAAAAATATGCCCTCCGGCACTTAGATATCGTCACCTCTCTCCCCAATGAGGTCATCATGATTGAGGCCGATGGAAGACGCCTGTGGCGCGTGCTGGAAAATCTTTACAATAATGCCTTTAAATATGCCCTGGAAGGCACCCGCGTCTACGTCGGGATCGAGGATCAGGGCTCCGAGGTCGTATTTTCGATCAAAAATGTATCCTCATCCCCGCTTAACATCAGCCCGGATGAACTGACGGAACGCTTTGTCCGTGGTGATACCTCAAGAACAACAGAGGGAAGCGGACTCGGACTTTCCATCGCAAAGGATCTTACCACCCTTCAGGGCGGAAAATTCCAGATCACCATCGACGGCGATCTGTTTAAGGCGGAAATTACATTTCCGATCACAAACTAACTGTTACAACTGATCTATACTTCTGAAATAACGGATTAAAAGCTGAGGGATTGCACATACTATCCCTCAGCTTTTCTTTTAAGAAAAAATCATTATCATTATTTCAGGAGGTCTCCATGGAAAATACAACTCCCGGATCCGGTATCCTAACACCGCTCCCAAAATCGAAAAAAAATGCCGTCACCGCTGGGTGTATTCTCTTAATGCTTTCCATCACCATGTTCGGAGTCGGCTTTTTCGTTATTCAGGGGCCGATCCTTGCAGAAATGAATGCATCCGAAGCTTATTCCCTTTTAACCCTTCTCGCATCCTTAGGCCTTTCCGTCATGACTCCCATCGGCGGCCGGCTCGGAGATCTGTTTGGGCGGAGAAAGCTCGTTCTCATCTCCGGTCTTCTCTGTATCCTTTGCAGCATCGGTATGAGCTTCATCCGCTTGATCCTCCCGTTCTTTATCCTTCGTTTTCTTCTGGGGGCCGCCCAAGGGGCTGCAATGTCCATTCCCTACATTCTTCTTCGGGAGATCAACGAGCCGAAGGAGGTTCCGCGGGCTATGGGATTTCTCGCCAGTGCGATCGCCATCGGCGGCTTTGGCGGCAGCATCCTGCTGGGCGCCATGGCAGATGCCGGATATCTTAGCGCAGCGATCTTACTTCCGTCCCTTCCGCTTCTTCCCGGCATCCTTCTGATCGCAGCCGGAGCTCCGAACAAAAAGGGCGGGGTGAAAGGCCCAATTATTCCTGTATATCTTTTTAAAAACCGTTCCTATGTGCTCCTTTTGGTCATCGGGTTCATCAGCTGCTTTTACCAGACTGCCATGAATGCCTATGCGCCGGTAGCTGTTCAGCAGATTTTAAGGGCCTCTGCCGCTGCTTCCGGCTCCCTGCAGCTTCCCCGGACTATCGTGACCATGTTTTTTCCGGCACTTTTCGGAAGCTGGATCGGAAAAGACCGGAAAAACCTGTGGTTTGCTATGGCAATGGCTACGGGACTTATCACACTTGCCTATATCCCTCTTTGTTTTACCACACCGCAGATGCCGATCTATGTCTATATCCTTGCCCTCGGCGTGACCGGGATCGCAGAAAGCTTCCGCTCTGTATCTGTCACTCCTGCCGCCCAGGCCACCCTGAAGCCGCAGGATCTGGGCGTCGGAACCTCCCTGATCACTTTTATTAACTCCTTGTCCGGTCTGAGTCCAGCCACTGTCTACGGTGCGATCTACCGGATGTATCCGGGCTCCTTACAGACAGCCATCAATCGGATCCATCTGTTTACCGCAGTGATCTCCGCGGTCGGACTTTTAACCGTCATCTATTCGGCACGCTCCTCCTCTTAGTTTCGATCACAGCCCCATTACCCTTTCTGCGATCATGTAAAACGCCGGTACCGTAATGATACAAAGGATCGTGCTCAGGCATACCATCACGACTGAAAGTCTGTAATCCTTATCATATTGTTTGGCAAAGATCGCAACATTGGCACCTACCGGTGTGGAACAGGCAATCAGGATCACCTGGCGTATCTCCATTCTTACGCCCGGGATCATATATATCACAGCCAGCGTCACTAGCGGGATCACGACCAGACGGACAAAGACACAAAGAAAAGCGCTTTTTGACGCAAACATTTCACTCACACTCATTTTGACAAGATATGACCCCAGTATGATCATGGCAATCGGTGTATTCATGGCTGCAATACTGCTTAATGTGCTTACGATCACCTTTGGCACCGGCAGCTTCAGGAAAAAAATGATAAGTCCCAGAAGGAAGGCTACGATCGCAGGATTGGTAATGATCCTTTTTATACGGATCACATCACGATCTCCTGTCAGAATGAACACTCCGTAAGTCCACTGAAATACATTAAGAAGGGCAATGTAGGAGACCAGATAAAAGACAGCCTCATCTCCAAAAACCGATTGTACTAACGGAATCCCCATAAATCCCACATTACAGAAGGAAGCTCCGAAATTTTCAATACGCCTTCGTTTCCCGAAAATAATACATGAGATCACCATCGCCGTTAGGAAGGCTATAAGGGCCATTCCGGCTGATATCGCCAGACCGGCTGCCCGTTCCGGTGTGTGGTCTGTTATATAGGATTTGAGGATAACACACGGGATTACAATACGTAAAAGGATCGCTCCAAGATCCTTTCCTCCCTGCTCAGACAGAAAATTTTTCTTTATAAGAAAAACACCGAGTGCGATCAGCAGAAACATCATACAGATTTGCCTTAATAAAATAAGAGCCATAATTTTTCCCCCCAGCTTTCACATGATTTGTATTCATTGCTCCTATATATTAAGACAAATGCAAGGCGAAAGAAAGATATGTGTCGGATTATTAGTAACTATGAAATTTATGAGTGCAGACCTTCACCCATTGTAAAGCGGACATTTGCCATCCCTATTCCTTCCTCGTTATTCCTTATTGTCGCAGAACCAAAATGATGGTATACTAAAGCGCAAATAAGGAGGAATTTTATGGAACAGACATTTTCCTTTGTTGCATATAAGAAAATATTCGACGATTATGCCGCCCGTTATAATATCCATGACGGACGGGTCGCATTAAAGATCACCCACACCGACGCTGTTGTCTCGGTCATGGAGCAGCTTTGCACTATGCGTGGTCTGTCCGAGCATACAAAAAACATGGCACTTCTCTGTGCTCTGTTTCACGATATCGGCAGATTTGAACAGCTGAAGCAATATGGCACATTTTTAGATTATAAAAGCATCGACCACGCAGAGTTAAGCTGCCGTGTGCTGCAGGAAAATAATATCCTTTCTGCCCTTTGCGAAACCGACAGAGAAAATATCCTGACTGCGATCTCTAATCACAACAAGCTCCATATCAGTGAGGCGGTCTTATCTGACAGATACACCTTGGACGGAGAAGAACGTCTGACCCTGTGCAGACTGATCCGTGATGCTGACAAATGTGATATTTTCCGCGTATTCGCCACAGATGACATGGTGGATGTTGTAGGAGCTTCCGAGGAGCAGATCGCAAAAGAAACAATAAGCCCCTTAGCCCTTTCAGCGATCCGAAACCACTGCTGCGTAAACAAGAATCTCCGCCAGACCTATCTGGATCACTGGGTAAATTTTCTGGGATTTGTTTTTGATATCAATTATCCGGAAAGCATCAGGATCATCAAATCACAGGGATATTATCGGATGCCCTTTGACCGCACCGTCTTCACCGACCCGGAAACGGCAAAAAATGTTAAAGAAGTGCTTTCTGAAATTGAAACGTATATGCAGGAGTTTTCCGGGATCCCGGCCGAGCCTGTCCCCGATCAGCTTGTGCCGGATGTGCTGCAGAAATTTTTCCACGCTCATCCCGTCCTCGCACTGGCCTTTTCCGGCGGCACAGATTCCTCTTACCTTTTATATGCCGCTAAAACCTGCGGCTGCAAGCTCCATGCCTACTATGCATCCTCTCCCTTTCAGCCCGCCTTTGAGCTGGAGGATGCCAAGCGGCTGGCCGAGCGCTTAAACGTTCCTATGACTGTTCTGCCGCTCAATGTTTTAGATAATGAAACGATCCGGAAAAATCCAAAGGATCGCTGCTATTACTGCAAAAATGCAATTTTTTCCCATATCCTTAAGACTGCCGCCAAGGATGGTTATTCCGAGATCATTGACGGAACGAATGCCTCCGACGACGCCGGCGACCGTCCGGGGATGAGAGCTTTAAAAGAGCTTCAGGTTCTTTCTCCCCTGCGTCTTTGCGGTATAACAAAAAAAGCGCTCCGGGAATATTCCCGCAACGCCGGGCTTTTTACATGGAATAAGCCGGCCTACGCCTGTCTGGCTACCAGGATCCCAACAGGAACCGAGATCGACTTATCCATATTAAAGCATGTTGAATACGCAGAGCAGACGCTCGCTGCCATGGGCTTTGAAGATTTCCGCGTCCGTGTACTGCTGCAGTCTGCACCCGGCTGCCTGCCGGAAAACCGTACATGGGCGGCAAAGCTCCAGATCACAGAGGAACAGCTTCCGCTTCTTATGGAAAAACGTCCCCTTATCCTTAAGAAGCTTAACGATCATTTCTCTGATATTCTTCTGGATCTTACCGCAAGGCCGTCTTCCTTATAAAGATTGCGGAACGTGTTCTCGTAATACTCATTTAACCATTCGATCGACTTTTTCAGACCTTCCTCGTTAAATTCAAATTCGCGGAAGGTCTTTTTTTCATCCTCTGTTATGGAAAAGCTGAAGGGCCCGGGCCAGACTATCGCCTGAAGCTGCTCCTGCTCCTTTTCCTCCTCCTTTATTTTTCGGATCATAAAGTGCATTCCCGCGTGGCTTCCCGTAAATACAGTTTTTTTCAAAAAAGGAATGGATAACATTCCATCCAGATCGATCATTTCAAACCCTCCTTTTGCCATTTATCTTGACAAATTTCGTACATATTTTAAGATAGAAGTATCACTAAATCGAAAGGAATCGAAGCCATGAACCAAATTGTAAAAAAACTTGTCGATGCTCATGAAGATCAACTGAAAGAATTCCGTCACCATCTCCATGCGAATCCGGAGCTCTCCTTTGAAGAATACAAGACTGCCGAATTCATTCGTGAAAACTTAACAAAAATGGGGATCCGCCTTCAGGAAAACATTACCGGCACCAGCACGGTAGGAATCCTTGAGGGAAGCGAGCCCGGCCCCTGCATCGCATTCCGTGCGGATATCGATGCCCTTCCTGTAAAAGAAGAAAACGATCTGCCTTATATCTCCAAGGTTCCCGGTGTCATGCATGCCTGCGGACATGATACCCACACTGCGTGCCTTCTTTCCCTTGCCTCCATCCTCTCCTCTCATAAAGAGCTGGTAAAGGGCACGGTAAAATTTATTTTCCAGGCTGCCGAGGAAAAGCTTCCGGGCGGTGCAAAGGCCCTCTGTGCTGACGGTGCCTTAAACGGAGTGGACATGATCTTCGGACTCCACTGTTCCTCAAGTGAGCCTCTCGGAACCATCAGTGTATGCCACAATGTCAGCTCTGCCGCTATCGGCATATATGAGGTCACCGTCAATGGAAAGGGCGGACACGGAAGCTCACCTCACGAAGCCAAAAACCCGGTTCCGGTTGCATGTATGCTGGCAGGCGCCTTAAACCAGCTGCTCCCGGAGAAAAAGAGCCCGACAGAAAGCGGTGTTCTCACTGTTTCTTATATTAATGGCGGACAATATCCGAATATTATTCCGGAAAACATCACTCTGGGCGGAAACATCCGTACACTGAACAATGAGCTGATCAAGCGTGTCTTTGATTACATCCATTCTGTCAGCAAGGGGATCTGCGAAGGCTATGGTCTGACCTGTGATGTGACTACAACTCTCGGCTATCCGGCTACCGTCAACACTCCGGAATATGCAGATGTTATCGCAGATGCTGCCGCAGAGCTTGGCTACGATGTAAAGGAAGCTCCCATTTCATTAGGCGGTGAGGACTTCGCTTACTATGTAATGGAAAAACCGGGAGCCTTCATCCATGTCGGCATGGCAGATCCGGAAAGACCGATTACCTCCACACCGCACCACAACTGTCATTTCCAGCTCGACGAAAGAGGACTGCGTATTGCTCTCGAAACAGAGCTTGCCTTCTATCTCAAGGTGACAAAGCAGTAGTCAAGCGGATATTCGCAATCCGCTTCGCTACGCGGCTCTACACTGAATAACTGCTCCGCAGTTTATCAGAAGGGTGAAGCTTATGGAGCTTTTATGGAGCTTTATCTATCCTTTACAGCCGGAATGCCGTAGGCGCTGTCTGCCTTCATGACTCCCCGAAGGATCGCCTCGGACATGACCTGAGCCGCCAGAGTTCCGACCATATCCTGATCCGCTTCCACGCTGCCTGTGGACATTGCATAAATGCTGTCTCCATCGGCTGTTGTGTGAAGCGGACGGATGGATCTGGCGTACCCGTCGTGGGTCATCCCCGCGATCTTGCAGAGCTGCGTTTTATTAAACCGGGCATTCGTTATCACAACACCGATGGTGGTGTTTTCCACAAATTTATTCCGGATCACCTCATAGCTCTTATAAATCTCGTCCTCCGTACACCGGAAGGTCTTTTTATCCTCGGAAAGAAGCCCCGCTGCCTTTTTCCCGGTCTTCCAATCATAAATATCACCCAGCGCGTTCACTGCTACGATTGCTCCCACCTTCAGCTCTCCGATCTGCACGGCGTAGCTCCCGATGCCCGATTTCATGCAATACTCCATGCCGCACAGCTTTCCGACCGTTGCTCCGGTTCCCGCTCCGACATTTCCGTCTCTGTAATTTCCCTTTTCCGCATTCTCACAGGCACGATACCCCATCTCCTTATCCGGGCGCACCTTGCAGGAAGCGACCGTAAGGTCAAACAGACAGGACTGGCATACAAGAGGTACCTTCGTCACTCCAACGTCGAAGCCGATATCCTTTTCCTCCAGATACTTCATGACTCCTCCTGCTGCATCCAGTCCGAAGGCACTTCCGCCGCTTAAGAGCACAGCATGGATTTTCTCCGCCGCAGCCATCGGCTTTAAAAGCTCCGATTCTCTGGAGGCCGGTCCGCCTCCCCGCACGTCCAGCCCGGTTGGAGCTCCATTCTCACAGATAATAACGGTACATCCGGTTCCCGCTTCCACATTCTCTGCATTTCCGATCTTGATATTCTCAATTTCCCTTATACTGATTTCCTGCATGGCTATTCTCCCTTCATCGATAAATGGTAAGATGCATCGGATATATCAAAAAAAGCACCGACCCCACAGCTCTTGCGTCTGTAAAATCAGTGCTTCTCATGCGCCTTCGGGGGCTCGAACCCCGGACAAATAGATTAAGAGTCTACTGCTCTACCAACTGAGCTAAAGGCGCATATAAAATTGTGTCTTTTCTTTAAGACGTGTTTCATTATACGTCATGGATTGAAAAATGTCAACCCTTTTTTTATTTTTTCTTCAATCGGAAATTTCAGGAAAAACAAAACAAAAAGCACCAACCCCGCAGCTCTCTCGTCTGCAAAATCAGTGCTTCTCTCGTGCGCCTTCGGGGGCTCGAACCCCGGACAAATAGATTAAGAGTCTACTGCTCTACCAACTGAGCTAAAGGCGCTGACCCTTTGTGTCGTATCGGTGACACGTCTGCTATTATATGACACCGTTTTCAAAAAGTCAACACCTTTTTTAATTTTTTTTAAACTTTTTTAATTTTTTTCCATCTATTTTTTCTTGTCCCCGCACAAGGCGGCCTCCGCTTCGGCAAAGCACTTTTTCAGCCGGAGGATCCTCTTGTTCAGCTCGGTTTTATCGCAGGTGATCCGCTCCAGACAGCGTATGATCTTATTTTTTGTGTTCACAAAGACAGTTCTCCGCTTTTTTATAAGTATATGCATTCTCTGTTACGGATCTTCCTTTTTTATCTGGATGCCACCAGCTTGCAGATCGGTTTTCCCTCAGAGCAGAATTTCATTTCGTACTCCGTCATGACATTTCCCTCTGCCATTGCACTGTTATGCAGATCGAAGGTAAACTCGTCCACCTTCCAGCCTGCCTCCGGGATCGATTCCAGCGAATAACGGAACAACTCCTGATTATCTGTCTTAAATTCGATCCGGCCGTCCTTTTTCAGGATCTTATCATAAACGGAAAGAAAACGGTCTGAGGTCAGACGTCTCTTTGCGTGACGATCCTTGGGCCACGGATCCGAGAAATTCAGATAGATCCTGTCTACCTCCTCCGCTGCGAATACATCGGAAAGCTCCAGCGCATCGATACGCATAAAATAAATATTGGGCAGCTCTAACTCCGCCCGCTTCTGAAGTCCGCGGAGCAGTACACTGGAATATCTCTCGATCCCTACATAATTTACATCCGGATTCTTTTCGGCGAGCTCCATGATAAATTTTCCTTTTCCCATACCGACCTCGATGCGGATCGGATTCTCGTTACCGAAAAGCTCCTTCCATTTCCCCTTATGCTCCTGGGGCTCCTGCACCACAAACGGACTTGCGGCAATATCTTCCTCTGCGCCCTTAATATGGCGTAATCTCATATATTTTTCCTCCTGCCAATTGATCCCCTCCATTCTATCATTTTCTTTTTTCATTTGCAATTGTTCACAAATTATTAATACAAATTTTTGAATATAAAGGTATAATGGTATTAATGAGTGACGATTCTCGTCTTCTCGACTGAGATAAAATATACTTTCAGGGAGGAACGTGTATGGCAAAAGTACAAATGCCCGGTATATGGGAAAAAATACAGCAGAATGTGCAGGAAACCGAACGGCTGATGGGACAGAAAAAATACACCCAGTCTATGATCAAAGCCCGCCAGACCCTCGAATATATGGTAAAGCTCCAATGCGACAGGGCAGGTATCGTCGAAAGCTCCACCGATACCATGATCCGCGAATTATATAACGGAAAATGGATCTCAAAGACAACGGCAGAACATTACCTCCAGATCCTGACCATCGGCAACAAAGCCTCCAGAGAGGGGGACAGCAGCGCATATAATGCCAATGAAGCCTATCATGTCCTGACCCAGGAGATCCATGCGTTCTCCAATGCCGATGGCGCCGCATCCCCACGCCGCTCCGCACAGACCCGTAAAAGCCGAAAAAATCAGCGCTCCGGCTTCAGCAGCGCCGATCTTGTCAAGCTTTTTATTCCTCTGGCTTTGATCATCATCCTTATCATATTGATCCGCGTCCTGTCACCAAACAAGACGCCTACCACCGAAACTGCTCCTGTCATCCCGACCGAAGCTCCTACAACAGAAGCCGCCGTAACGGAGCCTGAGACAGAAGCATCCACTACGGCCGCTGTTTCCTATAAGACAACAGATACATTAAACGTCCGCAAGGAACCGTCAACAGAAGCAGACCGGATCGGAAAGCTGGATCCGGGAGCCTCCGTGACCTTTATAAAAGACTATGATGATTTCTGGGCCGTTATCGAATATAACGGTCAGGAGGCGTATGTCGCCAAGCAGTACCTTACTGAAGCTGAATAGCAGCGCCGGAAGGGCACCTCAATATTTCCTCTGCAACAGCCTTAACAGTCCAGAAAATACCGGCAGAAATAATCGGTAAACTCAGCTACCACCTTCTTTTCTCGTGCCTGTTCAAATACAGTCACAAGAATATCACGTCTGCAGACCGGAAAACGGATCGGAATCAAGGTCACCTCATCACCCGGGGGGCCTCCCCAGGATTTCTCAGGCCAGAATCCGATCCCGAGGCCGGCTGCGATCAGATTTCGGACCGACTCCGGGCTGTTGCTCTCAAATATCATCTGAGGTCTTATACCGGCCTGACGGAAAAAGGAATCACAGGTCTCACGCAGCTGCCAGCCGTGTCCGAGCCGGATATATCCCTCCTCGCGAAGCTCTCGAAGATCCACCGATTTTTTCTGTGCCAGCTCGGAGCCTGTAGGAACTGCCAGAAAGATCTGCTCCTTTAAGACCCGCTGGCCGATCGCTCCCTCCGGCAGAAGGTCTTTTTCATTTCCTTCCTCTTTTCTCATCGCCGAACGCGAATCTATATGAATGTCACAGGCAGCCGTCATTTCCAGCTGCGATACCTGAAACTTTACATCCGGATGGATCTTCCTGTATGCAATAATACAGTTTGTGATAAATGTGGAGGCGGCATAGAAGTTAAGATAGATCGTCTTTTCCGACGAGCATACCGACTCCCAGAGCTCATCCTTTAGGTTATCGATCGATCCCATCAGAGGGATCAGGCGCTTTTCCAGAAGCTTTCCCTGTTCATTGAGATAGATCCGGTGATTTTTTCTGTCAAATAAAGGGACGCCCAGCTCATTTTCCAGACGCCGGATCGACTGGGACAGCGCCGGCTGGGCAATGTGAAGTCCCTCCGCCGCCTTCGTCAGATTCCCATGCTTGGCGGCCTCAAGGAAGTAACGAAACTGAAGTAATTCCATGGTTGATTTCCTCATCATTCTTTCAAATATATAATATTTATGTTATGATAACATAAATATTATATATTTGAAATTAATAAAAAACAAGTTATATTATATCAGGTGGTAAAGACTGGCAATATTGGCCGGTAATACGCTGCTGTATACAAATGTATATGGAACTGATACCATTTACCATGAAAGGAGAGAACTATGAACACCATAATCGGACAACTCTCACAGATAGAACAAAAATCCGAAGATATCCTTGCAAATGGCGCCGAAAAAAAGAAAGCCCTCACGGAAGAATATGCTGCCCGGATAAAGGATCTCGATAATAAATGGAACGAAAATGTAAACAGCCGGCTGAACAGCCTCAAAGAAGAAATGGACACGGAAATCGACCTTAAGCTGAAGGAACAGGATCAGCGTGCAAACGATGCCATCCATCGGCTGGAACGCCATTATGACCAAAACCATGCCGCTTATGTGGAGCAATTATTTCAGGAAATAACCGAGGTGTAGCTTATGGGAAATCTGTTGACCTACAGTGCCATTACTGCAAAGCTGAAGGCCATGAGCGGAAGGCTTCTGACGGATGAGGATTTCAGGAAGCTGGCCTTTTCCGACAACGTGTCCGCCGTGGTGGAAGCCTTAAAGAGCTGCCCCTCCTACTCCGGCATCTTTGATGATCAGAATGTCGAAGCACTCCACAGAGAACAGATCGAACAGCTTTTATGGGTCTCCCTGTATCGGGATTTCTCCAGCCTCTACCGCTTTGCCACGATCCGGCAGCGAGCCTTCTTAGATCTGTATTTCATGCATTTTGAGATCGATATCATGAAGAAATGTCTGCGGGATGCCGCATCCGGAAGGCCGTCTGTCTTAGATCTCAGCAGCTTTGAAGAATTTTTCCGGAAACACAGCCATCTGAATCTGGTGGGGCTGGCCCAGTGTACCTCCATCGAAGGCTTTATAGAAGGTCTTTCCGGTTCCTTTTATTATGCTCCGTTAAAGGAGCTCCTCGATCAGGGTGTCAGCTCGCCCTTTGACTACGAATCCGCTCTCGACATCCTGTACTTTATCTCTCTCTGGAAGAATCTGAAGAAAAAGCTCGATCCAAAGGAGCAGGGAACGGTTATTGAATGTATCGGAGAAAAGATCGATCTGCTCAATCTGGAATGGCTGGCCAGAGCAAAGCAGCATTACCACTTATCCGAAGAATCATTAAAATCTCTCCTGATCCCTGTATATTTCCGACTGCGAAAGAAGCAGGTACAGGAGTTAGCCGCAACAGAATCAAAGGAGGAATTTATGAAGCTCCTCCGCACCACGCGGTACGGAAACAGGATCTTCTCCGGCCGGATCGACTTAAGCCAGCCCCGGGAGGTTCCGTTAAAGAAACTGTTCCGTTCCCTTTTGGATGCAGTCTATCAGACCTCCGGGCGTAAAAACCCGTATTCTGCGGCGTCCATCAATACCTATTTTTATTTTAAGGAAGAAGAAACCCGCAAGCTCATCACGACCATTGAGGGGATCCGATATCACTTAGACGGGAACAGTATTCTTTCCTGCCTCGCAGAAAGCTAACAAGTAACAGAAAGGAGTAAGCACTTATGATCGAACAGATGAAGTTCATCAGCATTTCTGGCCCCAGAGACGATCTGGACCGTATGGTAAACCAGATACTGTCCCACTATGAGATCCATCTGGAAAACGCCATGTCAGAGCTCAAATCGGTCTCTAAGCTGATTCCTTTTTCCGGTACCAGCCCCTACAAGGAGCCGCTGGAAAAAGTCAGGAAAATGCTCGGAAGTACCAGTCCTGAACGAAAAAGCCCTGCACAGGACATGAATATCCAGGAGGCTGTTTCCCTTGTCGAGGACACCGATAAAGCTATGGAAGCGGCTGAACAAAAGAAAGCAGAGCTGGAGCAGAAATTAAAGGATACCCATGCCCTCTATGAGCAGGTCAATCTCTATACGGAGCTTGATTTCGATATTCCTGTCCTTTTAAAGTTTAAACATGTCAAATATCGTTTTGGCCGGGTCTTAAAGGAGCTGTATCCCCAGCTGCAGGGCTTTGCCGATGAATCGGAGGATACGATCCTCTGCAAATGCCATGAGACCGACCACTACATTTCACTGATCTACTTTGTGCCGGAATCCGCTTCCGACCGCATTGACGCTGTCTTTTCCTCTCTGCAGTTTGAGCGTATCTTCCTTCCGGACGAATACGCCGGAACGCCGAAGGAAGCTTCTGCGGATCTGGAAGACCGCATGAATGAAATTAAGAAGCAGATTGCCGCTGCAACACAGGAGAGAGATGCCGTTCTGGAAAAACAGAAGGATCGTCTTTATGCCGCACAGGCTCTGTTGGAATCCTATCATTCCAATTTCAACGTGCGCCGTTTTGCCGCCCTGACCCACGAAAAGGATCATCCGTTCTATATTCTTTGCGGATGGCTTCCGGCCGAGGAGGCAAAAAAGCTGAAAAAGGAGCTGACCTCGGATGCCGATACCTTCTTCTCCATCGAAGACGGAAAGGATCACATTACCTGCACCCCGCCGACCCGCCTGAAAAACCCGGCCATCCTTCGTCCCTTTGAGATGTTTGTAAAAATGTACGGGCTTCCGGCTTACAATGAATTTGATCCCACTCTGCTGATTGCAGTCACCTACTCGATCTTCTTCGGCTTTATGTTCGGAGATGCCGGGCAGGGACTCCTTCTTCTGATCGGCGGCTTCCTGCTCTACCGGACAAAACGGATCGATCTGGCAGCCATCATTTCCTGCTGCGGATTCTTCTCTACGATCTTCGGATTTCTGTTCGGCAGTGTATTCGGATTTGAGGACGTGATCCCGGCTCTCTGGTTAAGACCGACCGAGGCCATGACAACGCTGCCGTTTGTCGGTCGTCTGAATACCGTTTTTGTAACTGCGATCGCCCTTGGCATGGGCATGATCCTTTTTACCATGATCCTGAACATTTTCTCCTGCATCCTGCGAAAGGATAAGGGAGAAGCTCTTTTTGATACAAACGGCGTTGCAGGCTTTGTCTTCTATTTCAGCCTCGCAGCGGTCATCGTCCTTTTCATGAGCGGTAAAACGCTCCCGGCAGCCGCTGTTTTAGCTGTAATGTTCCTGATCCCTCTTATTCTTATCTTCTTAAAAGAGCCGCTGACCGCCGCTCTCGAGAAGAAACAGGAGAAGCTGTCGGGCGGACTGGGAATGTTTATCACTCAGGGCGTTTTTGAGCTCTTTGAGGTTTTATTAAGTTATTTTTCCAACACGCTTTCCTTTGTCCGTGTCGGCGCCTTCGCCGTCAGCCATGCGGCTATGATGCAGGTAGTCTTAATGTTAGCCGGTGCGGAAAGCGGACACATAAGCATCCCGGTCATTGTGATCGGAAACCTGTTCGTCTGCGGCATGGAGGGCCTGGTCGTAGGGATCCAGGTGCTTCGACTGGAATATTACGAGCTGTTCAGCCGTTTCTATAAGGGAACCGGCCGGGAATTCAAACCATTTTGCAAAAGCAACATTTAGGAGGAAATCAATATGACTATCACAGTAAAAATTCTTTTAACTATCGCACTGATCGTAAGCATTGCTGTTCCCTTCGGCGCATTTGCCGCAGGTGAGAAAACAAAGGGCAGATACAAAAAAGCACTTGCAGTAAACGGACTTCTGTTTTTCGGAACGATCCTTTTTACCGTAACCGTTCTCTGCGGAAATGATGCTTACGCTGCCGAGACAGCTGCTAACGCTGTTTCCGACACCGCAAGAGGCATGGGATATCTTGCTGCTGCTCTCTCTACCGGACTTTCCTGCATCGGCGGCGGTGTAGCCGTATCTGCAGCTGCTTCCGCAGCTCTCGGTGCCATCAGCGAAGATTCCTCTATTCTTGGTAAGTCCCTTATCTTCGTAGGACTGGCAGAGGGTGTCTGCCTGTACGGACTTATCATCTCCTTCATGATCATCGG
>Ga0129312_1000520_pt1 | contig 31716 bp, 25 predicted proteins | sample O827metagenome_FD_94434 | JGI IMG/M metagenome (GOLD analysis project Ga0129312, IMG submission 94434) | Orangutan group fecal microbial communities from Wisconsin, USA - O827 metagenome | ecosystem: Host-associated > Mammals > Digestive system > Large intestine > Fecal | place: USA: Wisconsin... | reverse complement strand
TATTTAAAAGCCTGTCGGGCAGAACACATCAATTTTTTCGACGTTTGATGATGCGTCTATTGCTCTTTTTTAATAAAAATTCGATTAAAACATTGTAAAAAAAGTCGGGAATGGGTACAATTTTGTATGATTGTCTCAATATGGGGTAGTGGGCTTTTTGCATGAAAAAGGCAAGCTCATTTGAGATACGGATGAATTATAATTTTTCTTTTGAGAGGAATAATATGTCAAATACAAGAAAGATCGGAATAGCCACAGACACCAACAGCGGCATTACTCTTAAGGAGGCCGAAGAGCACGGACTTGGTATTATCCCGATGCCTTTTTTTATCGATGAAGAGGAGTTTTTCGAGGGTCTGACCATCACAAGAGAGGTTTTCTTTGAAAAGCTTAAGGGAGGTGCCGATATCAAGACCTCACAGCCTTCTCCGGCATCACTTTGCGAGCTTTGGGACAAGATGCTTGAGACTTACGAGGAGCTGATATATATACCTATGTCAAGCGGACTCAGCAGTTCAATGTCTACCGCTCGTATGATGGCAGAGGATTATGATGGTAAGGTGCATGTTATAGACAATCACCGTATATCCGTTACTCAGAAGCAGTCGGTATATGAGGCACTTTATATGGCAGAGCAGGGTAAGAACTCGGCTGAGATAGTTGAGCTTCTTGATCGCACGGCTATGGATGCAAGCATCTATATTGCCGTAGATACCCTTGAATATCTCAAGAAGGGCGGAAGGGTTACTCCGGCAGGTGCGGCTCTTGCATCCATACTTAACTTAAAGCCTGTACTTCAGATACAGGGAGATAAGCTTGATGCCTATGCCAAGGTGAGAGGTGAAAAAGCAGCCCAGGAGAAGATGCTTCAGGCTATAGAGAAAGACATTAATACACGCTTTGCAGGCAAGAAGGTCTATATCAAGGGTGCTTACACCTGCAGTGAAGAGGCTGCCGAAGCATGGAAACAGAAGATCATGGACAGATTTCCGGGATATGACATTGAGCTTGATCCGCTTGCACTCAGCATAGGCTGTCATATCGGAGAAGGTGCTACCGCAATAACCTGCACAGTAGAGAATATAGAGGCTCCCGAGATAGAGAGAATGATCTGATGACAGGCATCAATATAAATAATATCAGGATAGGATTTGTCAGGGCATTTCCTATTTTCTTCAGCTATGTTTTTATAGGCATGGCATACGGCATAACTATGGCTGAGAGTGGTTTTTCCTGGTATTGGTCTATGCTAATAAGCCTATTCGTTTATACGGGAGCTTATCAGTTTGTACTTATATCCTTTCTTGCGGGCGGCGTTCCTATACTTACGCTTATTATGACGGCTCTTCTTATGAACAGCCGACAGAGCTTTTATGGGCTGACTTTTTTGAAGGATTTCAATGCAATGGGTAAGCGAAGGCTCTTCATGATACATTCCCTGACGGATGAGATCTATGCCATAGACTGTACGCTTGTCGGTATGCCGGATGAACAGCGGCGTGATATTATGTTCTGGCTGGCGCTTTTCGGATGGCTTTTCTGGAATCTCGGAACCTTACTGGGAGGACTGACGGGACAGCTTCTGCCATTTAACTTTGAAGGTATAGATTTCTGTATGACAGCGCTGTTTGTCACCATTTTTCTGGATCAGTGGGAGAGAATCAAGGATCACAGACCGGCAGCAGCGGGGCTTGCGGTGGGCAGCATCTGCCTGCTTCTATTCGGACCGAGCAGCTTCATGCTCCCGGCACTTATCATAGTATCGCTCATGCTTCTGATCTTTGATAGGTATAAGGGCAGGGCAGCCCAAAATGCCGATAAAAAGGAGGACCGGCATTGAGTACAGCAAATATAATACTCATGATAGCTGCTTCAGTGGCTGTCACCTTCTTTTTGCGCATACTGCCGTTTTTTGCATTTTCGGGAGACAGAAAGATGCCGGAATGGCTGGACAGGCTCGGACAGGCGCTGCCGCCGGCTATAATGGCAGTGCTTATAGTATATTGTCTCAAGGATGTTCCTTATGATCTTAAAAATGCAGCCGTGCCTAAGCTTCTCGGAGTTGCGGCTACTGTCATAAGCTATAGATTTAAGCATAATTCACTGATCAGCCTTGTATCCGGAACAGCTGTATACATGCTGATGATCAGATTGATATAAGAAGACGGTTCGTTCATGGGAAATGTTGATAATTTCCCTGCATGCTGCCTGATAACACAGATATTTACGGTTTTGGTTTATTCGAAAGAAGGTTTTAAGATGAATGAACAGATAAACGCACCAAGCAAAGAACAGCTGGAGAAGTACGAAGCACTTAAGGCATATATCGCATCACTCGGAAGTGTTGCGGTTGCTTTCTCAAGCGGAGTTGATTCTACATTTTTGTTAAGGGCAGCCAAGGAAGCACTCGGGGATAAAGTTATAGCAGTTACGGCTTCATCCTGTTCGTTCCCTAAGAGAGAGCTGAACGAGGCCAATGCCTACTGTGAAAAGGAAGGCATAAAGCATTATATATGCGAGTCTGAGGAGCTTGAGATCGAAGGCTTTGCCAAGAATCCCAAGAACCGCTGCTATCTCTGCAAGCATGAGCTCTTTGAGAAGATAAGAGCGATTGCCGATGAGCATGGCATAGCCGAGATAGTCGAAGGCTCGAACCTTGACGATAACGGAGATTACCGACCGGGACTTCAGGCTGTTGCGGAGCTTAATATCAAGAGCCCGCTCAGACATTGCGAGCTAACAAAGCATGATATCAGAGTGCTTTCAAAGTATCTCGGACTTCCTACCTGGGATAAGCAGTCATTTGCCTGCCTTTCTTCAAGATTTGTATACGGTGAGACCATAAGTGAAGAAAAGCTTGCCATGGTGGATAAGGCAGAGCAGCTGCTCCTTGATCTCGGCTTCCATCAGCTTAGAGTCCGTATACATGACAAGCTTGCGCGTATAGAGCTTGATCAGAGCGAGTTTGACAAGATCATGCAGAAGGATATCCGTGAAGAGGTTTATTTTAAGCTCAGAGAATACGGATTTTCGTATGTATCGCTGGATTTGCTCGGATACAGAACAGGAAGCATGAACGAGACCATAGATACTAAGTCGGACAAATAAGCTGCCCGGCTTACGGAGTTAAAGGATAAGATGTTCGATAAGGATATGACGAACAATAATAAATATGATCAAAATGCATCAGCTCATAAGCCGTGGGATGTGCTGTATTCGATAATACGCACCATGACCATAGCATTGCTTGGGATATCACTGGCAGTGGCTGTGCCTCTTTTGTGGCGCAATTTCTATTATATGCATGTTGATGCATTGCATCTTGCGGAGCACACACCCTGGAGCAGGGCTGAGATCATAGAAGCCTTTGACGAGATGATGGATTATTGTATGCTGGGAGCTCCTTTCGATACCGGAGTGCTCAAGTGGAGCAATGAAGGCATGGAGCATTTCAGAGACTGCAGGCTCCTGTTTGCTCTTGATATACATGTGCTTATAGTATCTACAATGATGGCTGCGGCTTTGTTTGCAATCAAGAAGGTAGGTGCGGTCAGAGAACTGAGACCGCTCGGAAGAGGACCTTTGTTCTGGGGAGGCTTTACAGAGATAATCCTGATTACGACAGTGCTTGCCGGAGTGGTCTTCGTGGATTTTAATAAGGCATTTATAATATTCCACAGGCTGTTTTTCCCTGATAAGACAAATTGGCTTTTTGATCCGGCAAAAGATCAGATTATACGCATATTGCCGGAAATCTACTTCAGAAACTGTGCAATTCTTATAGGTGTGGTCATGACGGTATTCGGAGCGCTGATGATGCTGCTTGATTTTAATATAGGTCGAAAAGTGCGTAATCAAAACGGCGCCGAATGAGGTAATTATGTTACTTTCTCTTGAACATATAGAAAAATCATATACCGGACGCATGCTGCTTAACGATACCTCGTTTTTCTTAAATGAAGGCGAGCGTGTGGGTATTATAGGCATCAACGGAACGGGTAAATCCACACTTCTTCGTATTATTGCAGGCGAAGAAGAGGAGGACGAGGGCAGAATAAGCAGGGCAAGACATGTCGTAGTAAGATATCTGCCTCAGACTCCGGTGTTTGATCCGGAGCATACCGTACTTGAGAGTGTACTGGCACAGGCAGGGGAAGGTGTGAGTGAGGCTGATGCCAAGACTATGCTCACCAAGCTCGGCATTTTTAATTTCGATCAGCCTGCAGGAGAGCTCTCGGGAGGACAGCGCAAGAGACTTGCGCTTACGGCTGTATTGCTGTCATCCTGCGATATACTTGTGCTCGACGAGCCTACCAACCATCTTGACAGTGAGATGTCGGCATGGCTTGAGGAGAGGCTTAAGAGCTTTAACGGAGCGCTGGTCATGGTTACACATGACAGATATTTCCTTGATTCCGTATGTACACGCATAGTTGAGCTTGATAAGGGCAAGCTCTATTCCTACGATACAAATTACAGCGGCTTTCTTAAGCTTAAGGCGGAGCGTGAAGCTTCGCTTCAGGCGTCGGAGAGAAAACGTCAGTCCATACTCCGCAAGGAGATAGAGTGGATGATGCGAGGCGCACGTGCTCGTTCGACCAAGCAGAAGGCACATATACAGCGTTATGAGGCTCTGCGTGACATGAAGGCACCTGAGACCGACGGGCGTGTAGAGATGAGTTCGGTCTATACACGTATGGGACGTACTACGGTTGAATTGCTTGATATAAGCAAATCCTACGGAGAGCGTACACTCATCAAGGATTTTACCTACAGATTTCTGAAAAATGACCGTATTGGCTTCATAGGACCGAACGGCTGCGGCAAGACCACACTCATGAAGATGATAGTCGGCATGGAGCAGCCGGACAGCGGAGAGATAGTGATAGGTCAGACCGTAAAACTGGGCTACTATACTCAGGAGATTGCCAATGATCCTTCCGCGGGCATAGCCTATATGAATCCTAATGACAGGGTCATAGATTATATACGCAATACGGCGGAGTATGTGCGTACCGCAGACGGTACGATGACGGCTTCGGCTATGCTTGAGCTCTTCCTCTTTCCGGGTGAGCAGCAGTATTCGCCTATATCCAAGCTCTCCGGAGGAGAAAAGAGGAGACTTAATCTCTTAAGAGTGCTCATGGAGGCGCCGAATGTGCTCATACTTGACGAGCCTACCAACGATCTTGATATAGCCACCTTGCAGATACTTGAGGATTATCTTGACAGCTATCAGGGTATAGTCATAACGGTATCACATGACCGCTATTTCCTTGACAGAGTGGTGGGACGCATATTTGCCTTTGAGGGAGATGGCAGACTCAGACAGCATGAGGGCGGATATACGGATTACGAGAATCGCCTTAAAGCGGAGCGTGAGGCTGCGGGACTAGACGGTGAGCCGGCAGGAAGCATTTCCATGGGCAAGGACAAAAGTGCCGGAAAGCAGAGCGTCAAAACAGGTGGTACCGCTCAGGCAGCAGCTGAAAATGAGGCAGCGGGAAATACGGAAGCAAAGGATCCCAATGCCGGACGCAGACGTGAGCGCAAGCTCAAATTCAGCTATATGGAGCAGCGTGAGTATGAGACTATAGATGCCGATATAGCGGCACTTGAGGCGGCTATTAAACAGAATGAGGCTGATATGAGTGCCAATGCCACAAATTCTGCCAAGCTTACGGAACTTAGCAAGAAGCAGACGGAGCTTGAGGAGGCATTGGAGGCCAAGACGGAACGCTGGTTCTATCTCAACGAGCTTGCTGAAAAGATAGCATCGCAATAAATAAGGTCTGCGCAGACAGACATAAAAACGGTGGACATAAAAATGAATATGGATCTTATATACGGGGACGAGATCGGACTTGCTTCGGTGGTGCTGAGATTGTTGCTTGCCACACTTTTCGGTTATATAGTGGGAATCAACCGAGAGAAGAAGAGAAGAGGTGCGGGAACCAGGACACATGCTCTGGTTTGCATGTCCGCATGCCTTGTAATGATAACAAGTGAATATATCGCACTTACCTTCCCTAATTACAGCGGAGACGTTGCGAGACTCGGAGCCCAGGTCATAAGCGGCATGGGATTTATCGGAGCAGGTACCATCATCATAACCAGATACAATCATGTAAGGGGACTTACGACTGCGGCAAGCCTCTGGGCTACGGCCTGTCTCGGGCTTACACTGGGCGCAGGATTTATCAGCGCAGGCGTTGTTGCCACACTGCTTATGATATTTCTGCTTATTACTGTCGAGAAGCTTGATAAGACGATCAAGAAGAATTCGGTCGTGCATGACTATTTTATTGTATTTGACGGAATGGACGGCTTTTCCCGCTTCCTGACAGAGCTTAAGGGCTCGGGCATCAAGATCAACAATATAGAGATAAACCGCAACAAATCGGATGATGAAACGGTTGTGATAATTACGCTTGAGACCAAGATGAATCTTGCGGAATATATGCTTGAGCTTGAATGCAGAGATTCGATCAAGATCATGAATGAGCTTTAAGGACAAAACATACAATGAACAGTAAAGAAATAAAAGAAATCAGAAAGCTGTATACCAAGGACCGCTGTTCGGTCTCAAGGCTCTGCGGCTGCTATGTTAACGGAGAAAAGGAAAAAGTCGCTTCATTTTGCGGCGGTCTTATCGGCATGGAGGATGAAGAGCTGTATAAGTACATGGAGATAATCAAAAAATGTCTCTCCGGCAGCTTTGAGAAGAACCTCTTTAACATAGATATTCCGCTTCAGTTTGAATTTAACAATGACTCATATAAGCTGCTTACGGGTATGCGTGATGCGGATCTCGGCAATGAGGCACTTATGGATGCCTTTTATGACAGGATAATTGAGATCTATCAGCATGTGGGCAACTTCATGATAATAGCAGCTATAGATACCTATGATGTTCCCGGCAGATCGAAGTTTGGAGACACCATGAATGATGCCTCGGAGGAGTCCTTTAAGTATATAATTGCAGCTATATGTCCGGTAGATCTTGCCAAGCCGGGCTTATGCTACAACAATGATGAGGGCTGGTTCATGGCAGTTGACAGAGACTGGGTAGTCGGAGCACCGGAGGCAGGCTTTATGTTTCCGGCGTTCAATGATCGCAGCACAGATCTCCATGCTGCCTTGTATTATGCTAAAAATGCAGACGCACTTCAGGACAGCTTCATAGAGCAGATGTTCGGCTGTGAGACTCTTGTTACCGCGGAGCAGAAGAAAAATGCCTTCGGAACCGTAGTAAGTGAGGTATACGGAGAGGAATTTGATGCCGAGACCATGAAGACCGTGCATGAGACTCTTGAAGAAGAGGCAGAGATCATCCGCAATGAGCCTGATATGGACAATATGCTCTCCAAGACACATGTACGCAATATACTCGAAAAGAGCGGTGCCGATAAAGAACAGATGGATAGATTCGATTCGGCTTATGATGAGATGCTCGGAGATGATACCTTTGTAGATATAGAGTCTCTCTGCGGAAAGAAAAAATTCACTGTGAAAAACGAAGCCGTTGAGATCAAGATCGCGGCAGATCGCACTGAGCTTATCAGATTTGAAGAGATAGATGGCAAAAAATGCGCCGTCATAGAGCTTGACGGCGCTACAGAGATAAACGGAGTGCTTGTCTGACTTAAAGTATACGGGATGTCGAATAAACGGGCTGCAGCATCTTGGAGGATGTGCTTACTTTCCGGCAAACAAGTTTGTATTATTTTACTTGTCTGCTTTGATGTGAGCATACCTGTCATGAGGCTGCAGCCCGTTGCTTTATTTAAAATATAGTTTTGTCAGAATAACAAGCTTGCTTCGGAAGGCTTATAAGGAATAATATACTCCGCCGCCTGCCAAGGTCTTGCCCTTAAGCTCGGCAAGCTCACTGACCGTGACAAGCTGGAAGCCCTGAGACACAAGCTGTGGAACCACATATTCCGAAGCTGCCGCAGTAGGCTCATATAACTCATGCATAAGCACTATATCACCGTCTTTTACTTTGCCGATAATGGAATCGATAGTTGTCTGAGTGTTGCGGTGACTCCAGTCTCTGGTATCTATGTTCCACAATATGATAGGCATATTGATATTGGCAAGCACGGTGGAATTCTTATTGCCGCCCGGAAGTCTCATTATACGAGGCCTTATACCGCATGTCTGCTCGATAATATCATTGCAGGCATTGACTTGGTTGTGTATGGTTTCGGCACCGACCTTGTTAAGATACACATGATCATATGTGTGGTTGGCTACCTCGTGTCCGTCTGCAGCCATACGTCTTACTTCGTCAGCTCTGGACGGAACTCTGTTTCCCACCATGAAGAAGGTGGTGCGCTGTCCGTACTGCTCAAATACATTCATAAGTCTTGCACCGACATCGGTGCGCGGGCCGTCATCATAAGTAAGTGCAATCATAGCTTTGCTTATATCAATGGTCCTTCCGCGGCTGACTACGATGTTGGGATCGTTTGTCTTAAAGATGCTGTACTGCTCTTTGAGAGACTGCAATTTAAGAGCTTCTATATCATCTGCGGACGAAGTCTGATCGCCCGGAGTCGTTGTCTGCTCTCCTGACTGAATACTGTCCCCGGTATTGGCGTCGGAGCCTGCTGTATCCTGTCCGACAGCGGAGCCTCCCGGCGTATTTGTTCCGGATGAGTCACTGTTACTATCTGCAGATGAACCGGGACCCGGACCTACGGGATCGGTCTGACCCGGTACATTAACACCTGGGGCATAGATCACACCTGCCGCTGCTGCGGTACCGGAACAGCTTATTGCCAATATGGCAGCGGCAATCGCCGCGCCTACAAATTTCTTCTTTATATTCATGATCGACATAAATCTCCTTTTGTGAATGTTTAGTGAACTATAAATGAATATTAGCATGTTGCGCCGCTATATGCCAGCTATAAGGCGGAAAGTGCACAGAATACACAGTTTAGTCAAATATAAATTTAGTTATAGTTCACATTTAGATGCAAACGCTGTGGACAAGGACGGGAATGCCGAATAACTAAGTAGACATTAGGCATGCCACATAATATGTGATATAATGTTTACATAAGAGAACGGATCGGACAGGCAGGCAAAACTGTTTTGATCCATAAAGCGTTTCATAATGTCGAAAGGGGACATTTTTATGAAAAAAAAGTTATATGATCCTTTATCAAAATATACACCGAAGATGCTTGATGTGCTTGCACAGTTCGGTCTCGGACCTAAGCTGGATATCTCGGGAATCGAGAGGGATATACTGGATGTTATCTCACAGATCGAGGAGCCGGGCTTCTATGACCTCTGCGAATGCTTCGATCTTAAGCCGTCCAAGATGGAGAAGTATCTTTTAAGGCTTGAGGACAAGGGTCTTGTAGAGTATATGGATGCAGCAGGCAAGGTATATAATACAGAGCTTGCCGGAAGATATATCGACTCCTACAGAAAGGAAACACGCAGCGAGAAGAAGTTCCGTGCTTTTATAGAGAGCCTCAGCGACGAGGAGCTTGATAATTTCATGAAGCTTGCCGACAGCTTCAAGATAGACGAGAGCTTAGTCAGCGAGGAAGAGCCTGAGGATGACAACAAATTTGTTATCATCGATCAGACAGAGGCAGAGTATGATGAGCCGGAGTGTGACGAAACTGCCGATATCGAGCCGGAAGGTGCTGAGGAAGCCGAAGTGAAAGAGGATGAGGCTTCCGACAGCGGGAGTAAGGACTGAAAAAGGACTCAGCCATGCTGCTGAGTTTGTAAAAGCTGTGTTTGCATCAGACAGAGGCTACCGGACACTGCACGAACCGAATCGGGATTGATACCGGACATATGTGCCTGTGTCTGTCAGACCGGGCATAATAAGGAATAAATATGAACCGTACTGTGTACAAAATCGTATACAGCTGCGGTTCTTTGTATTTTTATTAGTGAAAATGTATGCTTATACCGATAAATGCAAAAGTTTTCTTGTTTTTATGCAAAAGAATTTTTATAATATAATCGGTTCGGCTTATCCGGGGCTATTCTTGAATATACAGGTAAAGCCGAATAAGTTTCTTGATAATATTTGATTCATTTACAGGGGTGTATTAATGGGCAAAATATTTCGTTTTTATAAGGATGTTGATACAGATCAGATAATAGCATCTCAATATCTGCTGTTTCCGTCTGTCGAGGAGATGAAGGAGCATACCTTCGAGTCGCTGGATCCGGAATTTGCCGCAAAGGCAGAGCCGGGTGACTATGTGGTTGCGGATGAAAACTTCGGCTGCGGATCATCAAGGGAGCAGGCTCCGGCAGTGCTTAAGGCACTCGGGGTCAAGGCTGTTATAGCCAAGTCATTTGCAAGGATATTCTATCGCAATGCGATCAATATCGGACTTCCGGTAATCGTATGCAGAGAGTTGTATGATGCCGTGGAGGCTGGCGACGAGATGGAGCTTGACCTCAAGGAAGGCATTATCACTACGGGGGGCAGAGAATACAGCTGTACCAAGCTACCTGCTCAGATGCAGAAGATATTGGATCAAGGCGGACTTATCGCCTCACTCAATAAGTAAGGAGGCGGCGATATGGGAATGACGATAGCTGAGAAGATAATAGCACTTGCGGCAGGAAAGCCGGAGACACATGCCGGCGATATAGAGACAGTCACACTTGACCGCCTTATGAGCAACGACGGTACAACACATCTTACCATCGATATGTACAATAAGCTTAAGGATCCGCATATAGCGGACATTGATAAGCTTGTATGGATAGTAGATCACAATGTACCTGCGGACAGTGTCAAGACAGCAGCATCACAGAAGAAGATGCGCGATTTTGCGAGAGAACACGGAATAAAATTTTATGAGGGCGAGGGAGTCTGTCATCAGATAATGATGGAAAAGCATGTGCGCCCGGGTGAGCTTATATTCGGAGCGGATTCACATACCTGTGCCTATGGTGCGCTCGGTGCCTTCGGAACCGGAGTGGGCTGCACAGATTATCTCTATGCAATGGTAACAGGTACCTCATGGGTGATGGTTCCGGAGACACTTAGATTCAATCTGCACGGCAAGCTTCGTGACGGAGTGTACGCAAGAGATCTGATACTTACTATCATAGGACGTATAGGCGCAAACGGCGCAAACTATAAGGCAATGGAGTTCGGCGGAGACGGACTGCACAGTATAGATATGGCAGGACGTATCTCGATATGCAATCTCTGTGTTGAGGCGGGAGCCAAGACAGGTCTTATGGAGCTTGATGAGATCGCCTTTGATTATCTTAAGGAGCACGGAGACAGACAGCCTAAGGCGGTATTTGCACCGGATGCGGATGCCATTTACGAGCAGGTATATGATATAGATCTTGCCGAGATCGAGCCTATAGTTGCCAAGCCGCATTTTGTTGACAATGTGGTTCCGGCTGATGAGGCAAAGGGTGTAAAAATAGACGAGGCATTCTTGGGCTCCTGCAATAACGGACGTATAGAGGACTTAAGGGTAGGTGCTGCCATAGTTAAGGGCAAGCATGTACACGGTGACGTAAGATTTATGGTAGTTCCGGCAAGCCGTGATGTATATAAGCAGGCTATGGACGAGGGACTTATAGATACCTTTATAGAGGCCGGAGCAATAGTGATGAATCCGAACTGCTCGGTATGCTGGGGAGCCTGCCAGGGCGTTATCGGCGAAGGAGAGGTACTCATATCCACAGGTACACGAAACTTCAAGGGTCGTGCCGGACACAGAGATTCCTATGTATACCTTGCTTCGGCGGCTACGGTTGCGGCTTCGGCAATTGCAGGAGAGATAGTAACTGCGCAGGATTAAGAGGAACGGGATATGGAAACATTTACAGGCAAGGTATGGTGTCTCGGTGACGATATAGACACGGACATCATACTTCCTACGGAATACTTGGTATTTAAGACTATAGATGAGATGAAGCCCTATGCCTTCTCACCATTAAGACCCGAGCTTGCGGGCAGGATACAGCCGGGGGACATCATAGTCGCAGGCAATAATTTCGGATGCGGCTCCTCCAGAGAGCAGGCGCCGGAGGTGGTTAAGGCGCTCGGAGTAAAATGCGTTATTGCCAAGAGCTTTGCAAGAATATTTTTCCGCAATGCGATCAACAACGGACTGCTGCTTATCGAAAACAGTGAGCTTCCGGATGCTGTATCCGAGGGCGACGAGATAAGCGTAAACGTAAATGAAGCGATAGATTATAAGGGTAAGAAGTATCCTATAGTTTCGCTTCCGGATAATCTGCTCGAGATAATCGATGCAGGCGGACTGGTCAAGGCTATGCGCCGCAGAAACGGCTTGGAGAATTGAGCATGGGACAGACAATAATAGAAAAAATATTCAGTCACAGCGCAGACCGAATTGTTAAGCCGGGCGATATAGTGACCGTGAAGGCAGATCATGTCATGCTTGATGACATCATGATGCCGTTTATAGTATCAAAGTTTAGGGAAATGGGTTTCACCAAGGTGTTTGATCCGGAGTGTCCGGTCATAATATGCGATCATCTTGTGCCTGCAAGTCAGGTGGATGATACGAGAGCCTATCATATAAGCTGTGATTTTGCCAAAGAGCAGGGCATAATGAATCTGCACCGTTCGGACGGGATATGCCATCAGCTTATGACCGAGGCGGGCTATGTGAAGCCCGGTCAGGTAGTATTCGGAACAGACAGCCACACCACTACCTACGGCTGTGTCGGAGCTTCTTCTACAGGCATTGGATATACAGAGATGGCATCCATACTCGGAACAGGAGAGCTATGGGTCAGAGTTCCCGCAACTATCAGGATCAATATCAACGGCAAGCTTCCGGACAATGTAATGTCCAAGGATGTCATACTTAAGATCATAGGAGATCTTACCGCAGCGGGAGCTACCTATAAGTCACTTGAATTTGCGGGAGATACCATAGATAATATGAGCGTGGCTTCACGTATGACCATCTCAAATATGGGCATAGAGGCAGGCGCAAAATGCGCACTCATGGCACCGGATGCCAAAACGTCCGAGTATTGCGGTATAGAGCTTGATGAATATCAGCAGAGCTTATTCGGAGATGCGGATGCCGAGTATGAGCAGGTACTTAATTACCGTGCAGAGGATTTTGTTCCGAGTGTTGCTGTTCCTTCCAATGTAGACCATGTGCTTCCTATATCCGAATTGGGAGATATAGCTGTAGATGAGGTATTCTTAGGATCATGCACCAACGGCAGACTTGAGGACCTTCACGCAGCGGCAGAGGTCATGAAGGGTAAGCACAAGGCAGATTTTGTCAAATTCATAGTAACGCCGGCAAGTCGTAAGATATATCTTGAGGCATTAAGAGACGGAACATTGGATATACTCTCGGATGCTGGAGCAATAATCACACATCCGGGCTGCGGACTGTGCTGCGGACGCACCGGAGGCATCATGACAGACGGAGAGGTAGTCGTTGCAACCAACAACCGCAACTTCCTCGGACGTATGGGTACATCCAAGGTCAAGATATATCTTGCTTCACCGAAATCTGCAGCGGCAAGTGCTCTTGCAGGCAAGATAGTCAGCGCCTGACGGAAAAAATAATAAAAAACAGAAAACGGCTGATATGAAATATAACAATAAATCAGCCAAAACACATAGGGGTATAAAAATGATTAAAAATATAGCGTTGATCAGAGGAGACTGTGCAAGTCCTGAATTTGTTGAGCAGGCTGTAAGAGTGCTCAATAAGATAGCGGAGAAATACGGACATACCTTCAATTACACAGAGACCTATATGGGCGGCTCTGCCATAGACAAGTTCGGAGATCCGCTTCCGCAGTCAGAGCTTGATAAATGCCTTGAGAGTGACAGCGTGCTCATGGGTTCTGTAGGAGGACCTAAGTGGGAAGGACTTCCCGGTGAAAAGCGTGCGGAGAAGGGCTTGCTCAGACTTCGTGCGGGCATGGGTCTTTACTGCAATAACCGCCCTGCCAAGATATGGTCTCAGCTTAAGGCGGCTTCACCGCTCAAGGAGTCTATAGTTGATAAGGGCATAGATTTTATCATAGTCCGTGAACTTATAGGCGGAGCGTACTTCGGAGAGCACAGCACAACCGTGCTTCCGAGCGGAGAGAAGCAGGCACTCGATCTTATGCCATACAGTGAACACGAGATAGAGCGTATCGGACGAATCGGCTTTGAGACAGCCATGAAGCGCCGCAAGAAGCTCTGCTGCGTGGATAAGGCAAATGTACTTGATACAAGCCGTCTCTGGAGAGAGGTAATGCACAGGCTTCAGAAGGAGTTCCCGGAGGTAGAGTATTCGGAGATGTTCGTGGATAACTGCGCTATGCAGATAGTCAAGAACCCGGCTCAGTTTGATGTTATCGTTACGGAGAACCTCTTCGGAGATATACTCTCGGATGAGGCAAGCCAGATCACAGGCAGCATAGGCATGATCCCTTCATCAAGCCTCGGTGCCGGAACAAGAGGACTCTATGAGCCTATACACGGTTCCGCACCTGATATTGCGGGCGAGGATAAGATCAATCCTATAGCAACCATACTTGCCGCAGGAATGATGCTTCGCTACAGCTTTGATATGGACAAGGAAGCAGACGATATCGAGCGAGCTGTAAGCGCGGTGCTTGATAAGGGCATACGTACAGCGGATATCATGTCGGAGGGCTGCACACTTGTAGGCTGCAAGGGCATGGGAGATGCGATACTGGCAGAGCTTTGATCGATTTTTTTAGAATACTGCTCACTGAATTTTATGAAAAACATCGGGAACGAGGGGTGAAAATCCTTGATTTTAGTCGGTTCTTATTGTTTAATAAGGATTAGGGCACACACATTCGAAAGATGTGGACGCAAAGTTTAGTGGCTAAGCCTGATAAGGTATGCTTGACTGACTGCATGATTGTATGCAGTCAGTCTTTTTATTTAGATAAAAGGATGTTTTTTAATGAGTGTTTTTGACTTCCCTATGGGAGCACGTATATATCTGCTTGTATTGACGGCGGTAATAGGTCTGGTCATGGGCAGCTTCTGCAACGCGTGGGCGTGGCGCATAGCTCATCACGAGTCCATATCGCACGGAAGGAGCAAGTGTCCGAAGTGCGGACATGTGTTGTCGGTGCTCGATCTCTTCCCACTCTTCAGCTGGATAGCTTTGGGCGGGAAATGCCGTTACTGCAAGGCTTCGATATCGGCAAGATACCCGATAAGTGAATTTGTATCTATGCTCGTATATTTGTCGGTAATAATGCGTTTTGGCTTTACCGCAGACGCTTTTCGATTTATAATTTTACTAAGTTTATTATTCACAGCATCGCTCGTCGATATCGATATAATGGAGATACCCGACAGAATGCTTATTTTTGCATGTCTGGCATCTCTGCTTAGGCTTTTTAACGGCTTCGGAGTGATACCGGATATGCTTACAGGCTTCTTTGCGGTATCGGTTCCGCTGCTTATATTCGTACTTATAGCCGAGCATGTGCTTAAGAAACCGGCTATGGGAGGCGGAGACATCAAGCTGATAGCTGTGCTGGGACTGCACTTCGGTGCGGCAGCTACTTTGCTGATACTGATAGTTTCCTGTTTCTTAGGGATATTTACCGCTGTGGCAGGACGCATAGGCAAAGGAACGGAGTTTCCGTTCGGACCGTCGATAGCGGCTGCGGCATGGCTGGTGATGTTATTCGGTGAGCGTATCATATCGTGGTATCTGGGACTCTTCGGTATGTAGGACCGGTATAATAAGAGCCGGGTGTAAAGATATCATAATCATAAATCATAAGGATGAATACATGAGCAATCTGATAGGTATACAATTTGACAGTGCTGAAGTCTCTATGGCTCAGTATGCGGGCGGCATGCTTCGTACATATACAGAGCGTATGCCGGATAATCTGATCCGAAACGATCAGATAGTATCGCAGGAGACATTTGCGGAATTTCTGAAGGACATCAAGAAAAAGGGTAAGTTCACAGGCAGAGCCTGCGCCATCGTACTTCCGTTTTCGGGTGCTTATTTCAGGACGCTTACCATGCCTGTTATGAACGAGGAACAGCTCAAACTCAATCTTCCGTATGAGTTCAGAGACTTCATAGGTACAGAGAGCTTCAGATATAATTTTGATTATGTAGTGAAGAACTTTGATTATGATGAGAACAATAATCCGGTCAGCATGAACCTTATGGCGGCAGCGGCATCCAAGGAGATGCTCGACAAATATGCTATTGCACTCAAGAAGGCGGGCTTTCGGCTTAAAGTGGCTATTCCGACAGAGATGGCGGTAGTCAATATAGCACACAGCGCAGCCAGGCACGGAGCAGAGCTCAGCAAGGAAGAATGCCTGTGCTGTATCGGTATGGATCATACCATATTCAGTATTATCAGAGACGGAGAACTCGCGGCATTTAAGATCATTGATATCGGCTGTGCGCAGATAGATGAGGCAATTGCGGGTATCTACAACATAGATCAGCATCTTGCAGCCGGTTACAGAGAGACGAACTACGAGGGCGTGCTCGATAATGAATCCTGTCAGAAGGTATATGACAGACTCGGACTTGAAATCATGAAGACCATCAATTTCTATCGTTATGAGAATCAGGATGCCGAGGTCAATAAGATAACATATATAGGTGACTGCGCCTGGGTCGGAGATCGTATTAAGAATGCGGTCGCCAACGAGGACTTTGAGCGCAGAAGTATCGGAGACTGGCTGCTTATAGGCAGTACGGACGAAGATCTTGCGTCACAGTGTGCACTTGCGATAGGAGCGGTCAGCGCAGATGAATAAGCTATTATCAAAGTTTAAAAAGAGCAGTGATTCGGGCAAATTGCCGTCAAAGCGCAGCATGAATCTGTACGTCAAGGTCAAGGACGGCAACAGCTGGCAGGTCATAGTTCCGCTGGCGGTTTTCCTTATCCTGGTAGTATTTGCCATATACAGACTCGGTGTTGTGGACAGACTCAATAAGCTTGCGTCTATTCAGTCCGAGAATTCAAGACTCGAGTCTCAGCTTAACGAGCTTAACGAGCAGCTTAAGAGTTACGCAGAGCTTGAGGAAGAGTACCGCAGGTATACAACGAGCTATCTGAGAGAAGATGAATACGGGCTTCTCTCACGTTCACGTGTATTTGAACTCCTTGACGAGTGTACAGACGGTATTGCGACTATCAAAAATATCAATATAGAGAGCAATCAGGTAGCGGTTGTTGTGGATATAGTATCTCTTGAGGATATAGATATCATACAGGACAGACTTGAGGCGATAACGGATGTTGACGAGATAAAGGTATCCACAGCCAAGGGTACCAACAATGTAGATGTTGAAGGCTCGATAGTATTTACGGTAAAAAACGGAGAGTCGGGATCAGATGATGCGAAGATGAGCGCAGAAGAGAGAGCCTCCAAGACTAACGAATTCTCACAGGCAGCGGCGGCTGCAAGAGAGGCTGTTGAAGCTGCGGCAAACAGCGTAAAGTCTGCGGTACAGGGCGGCGGATCCTCCGGCACGGGCAGTACAGGCAGCGGTTCCGGCAGTACATCTGCATCACACAACACTCAGCCTTCGTCCGGTTCATCGGGCAGCTCGGCTTTAGATGCTACAACACAGAATATAAACGGTGACGAGGTCGTAATACTTCCTGAGGGAGTATCGATATACGGATTTGACAGCCTCGAAGCCGGTCAGCAGAAGTTACAGGGGGAGGGGGCAGGCCAATGAAAAAGATAATATCTATCAGAGAGCTCGCACTCCTTGGAGTACTCATTATATTGGCTGCATATTATTTTGTAGTGCAGGGTCCGGTTGCCAAGGAAACGGAAAATCTTACACAGCAGAGAAGCGAACTTGAGAATCAGATAAGCGAAGCAAGCATCAAGGCAGCTGCAATGAATAAGATGCAGGAGGAGCTTGATAATATCTATGAGGCATCCGGCGGAACACCGCAGACACTCTCGGATTACAGTAATAACAAGGTATTGCTGCAGGAGCTTAATATCATACTCAACATGGCGGACAAATTTGACGTAAGCTTCGGAGATATGAGCTTAGAGGACAATGTCATGCGCCGTGAGATAGCCATAAGCTATGATACACAGACCAAGGATGCCGCAGAGTTTATCGTGGATTCGATAGAGTCGAGCCGCAACACCTATCTGATAACAAGCTTTGACACAAGCATAAACAGTAACGGCATATGGAATTCATCGGTAACACTGGTTAACTATGAGTTTGTGACAGACAAGCAGGCGGAAGAACTCGGACTCAAAGAAAAAGTTCAGACAGAACAGGATAACAAGAGCGCAACAGAACAATTGGCAGACACTCTTACGAACGGGAACAATTAAAACATGTTAAAAAAGATACGTAGCTCCAAGGGATTTACTCTCGCCGAGATGCTGGTGGTGATTGCAATCATTGCCATAATCTCGGCAATATCCGTAGGAGGATTGCTTAATCATATAAAGAGCCTAAGGCAAATGAAGCTGGACACAACTGCCCGGACTATCTATACTGCGGCTCAAAACAGACTTACAGAGCTGTATTCCTCAGGAAATACCGAATGGAATACAGCTTCTTTTGAGTCGGAAAGCAGTGATCTTAAGGCAAAGGCAGTAACGGAGAAGCCGTCGGACTGGGGAGAGGAATCTGATTTTTCCAAGGCACATCTCTATGCCGTGATATCCGATGACACAGGCATGGCGGGTACAAGCAACGAGTATACCAAGAGAGCCTTATTGCCGGAGGGGGCGATAAACGAAGAACTCTACGGACACAACTGGGTAGTGGAGTTTGATCCGGATAACGGCTATGTGTATGCTGTATTTTACAGCGAGGAGCTTGATACAAGCGAGTTTTACACCAATGATGTAGATGCCAACTTTGATACAGCCAAGATGACCATAGTACGTGCAAACAGAGAGTCGCGTCTTAAGAATTTTAATGCCAAGGTCGGTTATTACGGCGGAAATATCAGTGTAAACGAAAAATACGATGTAACTGATATAAGCAATTACATAACGATAGAGGACGGCGAGGAGCTTAAGATAAGCTTCAGTGTTTCTGTACCGACTATGTACAAGAAGGATAAGATAGACTATACCGTAAGCTTTACCGGTATGGTGAGCGGTGCCGTTCAGAGCTATAAGTTTGAGGGACTTAAGGCAAATACCTCATTCAGAGCGGCGAGTCTTGTACTCGACAGTCTGAATGACAAGGCGGGAGACTCATTCTATGCCAATTTCTGTGATCCGGGCAGAAATATCAACGATCTGCCTCATCTCAGAGTATTCAGCAGCAGTTCGTTTAAGGCAAGCTGTATCTCAAAGAACGGAGATATGATACCGGGTGAAAATGTAAGGGTAAGCTTCACGGCAAAGGTAAGGGATAATGATATCGCCAAAGCTGTTACCGCAGAGGAGATATTTAACGGACTCTTTGACAATGACAAGAAGAACAACATGGGAGCGGGCAGCAGCAATAACGAAGCTACAGCCTATGTCAGAAACGGCAGACATCTGCAGAATCTGGATAAGGAGACTTCCGGGGTAAACGGAGGAAAGATGGTGGGAACAGCAGGAAACAAGCTGAGCTTTACTTCGGCTGTTCAGACGGATGATATAGAATTTGCCGCAGAGGGTGACGGAACGTGGATCAATGCTTACGGCTATAGACCGTTTAAGCCTATAGTTAATCAGGAGCTTAAGTCCTATGACGGAGGCATAAATAAAAAGTCTGCAAGAGCCAAGATAAGGAATCTTATTGCCGGAGATGTTAATGGTACAAAACGTAATGACAGCACAGGCAAGGTAGATAAGGGTACAGAAATTGCTGAGACCGCTAATGCCGGAATCTTCGGGACCTTCTACGGAGATAAGCTCAAGGGAGTGACTCTTACGGGAACTGTTGCACACGGCACAGCTAATGCCGGAGCTTTGGCTGCGTCAATCGAAAGCACGAAAGAAGTCATGATAGAGGATTGTCGTGCTTATCTGCTGAATGCCGACGTTACGGCTCTTATCGGAGAGATAGATAAGGATAGCGATGTGACACTTACCGACAGGAACAGTAAGATAGCGGCGCATGCGCTTATCACCTCAGACAGCGGCAATGCCGGAGGACTTATTGGTAAGGCAAATTGTGACATTAATTTCACCAAGAGCTTTGCATCTACTGTTATCAACGGTAATCGTATTGAGCAGGATTCGATATCTGCGGAGAATAACAGTGCCGGAGGCTTACTTGGATATACTTCAGGAAAAATCGAAGTCAGAAATTCTTATGCGGACAGCTATATAGCCGGAAGACGTATAGGAGGCATGGCGGGCTTTGTTGAAAAGGCGAGCAGAATAAGCGGAAGCTATACCGCGGGCTTTGCACTGCATACGGATAAGACCGAAAGTGCAGCAGGCTTTATGCTTAATCCTGCTGACGGTAATGAAATTCATGGATCATATACCATATTTGATACCGGCTCCAAGGCAGGCGTTAAGACTTATCATCTTTCAAATAAAGAAGGAGCACCGGCAACAACAACAAAATTTTCTGTTGATGCTGTCTATTACAGCAATTCGAGCAATCAGCCCAATGACGGAATATACGGTGCCACAGCTCTTAACAAGAGTTCTGAGCTTAAGAAGCCTGCAAGTGACCCCGAGAGCCCTATAGCAAAGATGAAGGCAGCCGGAGCAAGCTTTGGCTTCAAGCAGAGTGAGACTACGGCATATAACCTTGGTGATAATATGGCACTTAAGACCTACGACTATCCGCAGATAGTCGGATTGTGGCATTACGGAGACTGGACGGAGAAGGAGGTCGAGCCCGGCACACTCGTTTATTATGAGAAGTATAAGGACGGGAGCTGGGGCTTCGTATCGTCAAGCGGTATTACGACACTTTATGCCAAGACAACTGCCGATAACTATGTAGTGGAGGATGGCTACGCTCTTATATATGCCGAGGATGCGGTAAGCGATGCACAAAAGGACGTAAAGGTGTATTTCAATACCACAGATACTACGGGAAGCGCAACTGCGGAGCCGGCTGGAAATACCACAGCGGTCAATATAGCAAACGGCGGAGGAAACACAGGCTGGAAAAAGGCTATATTCAGACCTATAGGTAAAGCCATAGATAACGCCGGACTTAAGGACGACGGAACTATGGAGCCGCAGGCAAATATGGCGGACTTCTATCTGCCGATAAGTATAGTTACGGCAGATAAGACCGACAGATATTACTTCAATCCTTACTTTGCCAAGACTGTAGTCAGGGTCACAGAGTTCGGAGATACCTCAAGGCCGGTATTCAGTACCGATGCCTCGGATAAATCAAAGATAGCTGTCAGAACACCGAGACAGCTCTATCTTATGAGCAGAAGCTACGGTGATTATGCGGTAAAAACCTCCGGATGTGAGTTTACTCAGGAGCTTGATCTTGATTATACAAAGTATGACTGGGATAACTGCGGAGTACTCAAAACCATACTCGGAACTAAGGACGAAAGCGCATCAAGAGCAGAGTTTGAGCTTAACAGAGACAAGAGTATATATATCGATATAAGTAAGCTTCAGCCTTCAATAGGAAGTGAGGCTGTTCCGTTTGCGGCAGAGTATAACGGTGTGTGCCACATCATAAGCGGAATTGCTATAGATAACACCGATGCCGGCACAGGCAATATGAGTGCCGGACTCTTCGGTACCGTAAGCGGAAGTCTTGAGAATATAGCATTTACAGCAGATTACTCGGAAAAGAGCAAGTCCAATCTTGCCATAAATAATGAGCACAGTATCCGCGGCAACGGTAATAAGGCTTATATAGGAGGTCTTGCGGGACATCTTACCCAGAGCGGAAGCATCAACAATTGTGCGGTTGCAGGCTTTGTATTCAACAGCTATGCCTATGACCATGCCATACTCTATACGGGAGGCCTTGCAGGCTTTAACGAGGGACGTATCAGTGACTCGAGTGCTGATATGCCTCTTATCAGGATGCGTACAAACGAAGGATCGAATGCGGCAGCGGGCAGCTTTGTCGGCATGAATTCCGGCAATATAGAGGAATGCTATGGGCTGAGCTATATCAATATCGGAAGATCAGCATCTGACAGCATAGGAAAGGTGTACCTCGGAGGCTTTGCAGGTAATAATACAGGCAATATAGAAGCCTCGTACTGTGCAGCGACAAGCACAAGTGAGAATATCGACGATAATAAGATCAGCGGTTTTGCTCCGGAGGGCAGAGGCAGCCTGCAGGATTGTTTATATCTTGACGGAGGAAACTATCACTATGTTGATAACGTCTATGCATACAATGTCGGAGAAGAGAACAATAAGCAGCCTGGAAATGTAAGCGGCAGTACGCTTGTTGATCTTATTGATCCGGAAAAATCGAGCACAGTAAGACTGAGTGATGCATTCGGCAAGGCTGTAAGCTCGTTTAACTGCGGAAGAACAAGGAATAAGATAGGCGGAAGCGAAATAGACCCGGCTGTCTATCCTTATCCAGCCATAGTAAGTGATGCCGAGGGCAATAAGGTGCATTATGGAGAGTGGCCTGTTGATTCGGGTTATGCGGATGTTGGCTTTGTATACTGGGAGCATGAAGAAGGAGGTGCTAACAAAGGCTATCATTATTACATTATCGACGGATCCGGAGAAGTGCATTCAACCATATGCTCGGCACATGACGACGGCGGAGTTATAACAGATTACGGCTACGGCTATTATTATGCCAATAAAGATAATAGCGGAAACAAACTTGAGGTAAGGCCGGAGTGGCAGAATGTTAATATAGGTGAAGAAGAAAAAGGCTTTGTTAGCGCGGGAAGATTCGCTGATGCAGAGTCATCGCTTAAGAAGCAGTTCAGTAATGCCTATGAATTTGTACTCTATAAGACAACGCAGGTAAGCGACGAAGTGGGGAAGAGTAATCACGCCAAGTCTGATAAAGGCATGTTCCTTATTAATCAGACTTACAATGTAGATTCGAAGGATATTACCAATGGCGGAGCTTACGCTGTCTGTGAGCTTAATATCACAGGCAGAGGCACTGCGGCAGTCAGCATGTTAAGATATGTCTTCACGCCTATGTTTGCCAAGAGCATGATACTGCACAGCTATAGTGAAGACGGCTCAAGCAAAACCACGGATATAAACTATCCGGGAAGCGATAACGGAGATAAGTACGATTCGGACAAGAAATCATTTGATAAGAAACAGCTTATTACAACCGCAGATAATGAAAATGTAGTGATCCATGACTACATGAAAAACGGTCTTCCGTTTGAGATCCGTTCGGTATCACAGCTTCAGAATATCAACTGGAGAAATGATAAATTTGATGCCGTTACCGAGGTATCGGCATCGGATGTCAAGCAGATAGGAAACAACTCATCAGCTAAGCCCAAGTATGTATACTTAGGCTGGTACGGAGATGAAGACAGTGGCTATAACACTGATATCAAGGACAATAATTATAACTATTATTGGAAGCAGACGCATGATATTGACGGCAAGAGCGGATATATGACTCCGATAGGAAGTCTGTATGATACTAAGGTTAAGGTGATTGGCAGTTGGAGTAATAAAAATAATGTAAAAGCTATTCCTTATGCTGCGTATTTTAACGGAGATTATAACGGAGACAGCTATAGCATCAAGAATATCAATATCAATTCAGCCTCACAGACAGTAGGCTTATTCGGCACGACTGTAGCTGCGAAGCTGAGAAACATCATATTATATTCAAGTAATAATGATGAGATTGCAACTACCGGAACTTATAACTGGTATGTATTAGGCGGACTTGCAGGTTTTGCAGGAAAAGGCTCTATAGAAAACTGTGCCGTATCCGGATATAGCATTATAGACAGGCGAAGCGGCTGCGGAGACGGTGATGCAAATGTAGGAGGAATGGTAGGCTTCTGTGCTACAAATATTGACAGGTGCAGTTCTGTCAATAATATCAAATTAATGACTACGGCTCATGGAAAAACACTTAGAGTCGGAGGAATGGTCGGCATAAGTACCGGTAAGATCACAAACAGTTACTGCGGAGGATCAATAGAGGATCTCGGATCAGGCAAGAGAGATGTGTATGTTGCAGGAATAATTGGAGGAGAATGGTTCAAGGGACAGGGACTCGGTAATATGACAGGAGTTGAGAATTTTGAGGAAAATTCCGACAGTATTAAACCCGAGGTCATAAATTGTTATTCATATGCCAAGCTGCCAAAGGTAGGAGGTAATATAAAGAATGTAAAAGTAATAGCCTCTACAGCCGATCTTGATGAGTCAATAAGAGGAAGTTACGGAGCAACTCCTTCGACAATAAAGGTTCAGAACTGTTATTACTATGATGTTTTTGCAAACGGAGCAGAGGTTGCACCAAGGGTGATAAAAACAGTTGGATGGATAAATGCAAAATATTACTATGATGTTACTAACCTTGATGCCAACGGTAATACTATAAGTAATCCTGCTGCGGTCATGGGATTAAATTATGAAACCATGAGTGATTCCGGAGACGGCGGAATGCTTAAGAAGCTGAATGCAGTAAACGGAAGATTCGGAACAGTTACCACCACAGAGAACGGCGGAATGGCTATCAACGGTAAGTATAGCTTCCCGGGCAGTGATAACGAACTTAAGGGACTGAATTATCCTTTCCCGACCGTTATTACTCAGGAGGATCCGTTTGACTCTGACAAGACCGTTAACGTTCATTACGGCAAGTGGCCTAAGGGTACTGATATATATTCCGATGCATCAACGGTAGCTATGGATCTTCTATCCGGAAGCAGCGGCAAGGATGATTACTGGACAGAAGCTTCGATAAAGTATTATGATCAAAGCTCTGTAAAGGCTATGGATACCGTACCTTCGATAAGCTTTGCAAGCTCCGGCAGCAATACTTCCGAATATGTTGAGGGCTCACTTACAGCGACAACTGTCGATAAGGACAGTGCAGGTAATGAGGTAACGGTACCGCAGTATTACAAGCTCAAGATCAACGCGCTTAAGGAAGGCTATGATACCATAAGCGTAAGCTATACTGTAGGGGCGGCGACTTATACGACCAAGCTCAGCATAGCCGTAACCGCAGACTTGACTATCAAGATACAGCCTGTTGATACGACTAATTCTCAGCCTAAGGTCGGAGAAACAGTCAGCTACAAGGCAGAGGTATACGATAGGAACAATACAAAGATAACAGGCCTTACAACAGCCAACTGGGGAACTCTCTCGGATACTCCTGCAGTAGCAAGTGTTGATAAGGATCAGCTGGCTATGGACGCCGATGGCTCATATATCATACCGGTAACAGGAAACAGCGTAGGAACTGCTATGCTTAATGTTACAGTCAAGGGTCTCAGATCAAAGAGCCCTAATGCAGCGGAGATACCGGCGCGCTCTGTAAGTAAGCGTTTAAATGTCACGGACAAAGATGCCACATCAGCCGCAGCTTTGTTCTATGTAAATGATGAACGTATTGACAGTGAACTTGATCATCCTGTAGCTACTGATTCGGGAACAAGCATAGCGTCTGACGGCACAAGTGCAGCCAATCTTAATTATTGGAGCTCTGCGGTAGTCACGGATCAGGGACTTAATGCGGGAAGGACATTTACAGGCTGGATAACAGAGGACGGAACAGGCTTAAGTGCGGCAAGCGTACTTGGCTCAACGACCAGACTGAACGCAAGCTGGCAGTGCACCGAGGTATCATTTGTTGATAACGGCTCTGTAATGGGCAGACTCTATTACTATGCCGGTAATTTCTATACCGACAGAAGTCTCAGTGAGAGAGCAGAGTCGGCGCCTCAGCCTAAAGTGCATAACGGAGCGGATGAATTCAAGGGATATTGGACGGGAATTGCCTTAAGCGGAGCCAGAGTGTCGCTCACCGACGGAACGCTTATAGCCAATGCATTCGACAACATTGCCGATGAGAATACAGCTCATATCAATGTTTATGCGGGCTTCGGAGCTGCAACAGGTAATGCCGAGAGTACACATGAGGCGTTTGTTCACGAAGAAGCTGCGCAGAGCGCTGAGAATGAGTCTGAGACGGCTGAGTATGAGACCGAAGCAGCAGGCGGAGCTGACAGTGCGAAATATCAGTCGGAAGCAGAGTCGGAGACAGCGGCAGGATCGAAGGAAACACCAAGGATTATTTATCATCAGTCCGCTGAAGGCTCAAAGTCTTGAAAGTAAGCGAAACTACTGAGAGGCAAGGCTTGTCGTCGTCTTAGTGACGATATAAGTTCAAAGCCTTAAAGTAAGTAAAACTACGGAGAGTAAATGATGCGCAATAGCATTCAAAACAAATTAAAAGAGCAGAAGGGAGCTTCACTTGTGTTGGCTCTCTTTCTGCTTATTGTTGTGACAGTTGTTGCAACTATCATAGTAAACTCAGCCTTTTCAAATGCAGGCAGAGTACGACGAAATATCCGTGCCGAACAGAACTATCTGACCGTGAGCTCTGCCGCCGAGCTGGTCAAGGGCTATCTCGGAGATGTTACGATAGTTTATACCAAGACAGAAACGGAAAACGGTGGAAGCGGTAGTAGCCAGCTTAAATGGGTAAACCACGAAGCAGGTGAGGAGGATGAAAAGGGGCGAAAGATCCGAATATACAGATATAATGGTGAAGATGTATATATTGAGGATATAAATGGTTCGGCATACCAAACTTATTTATATGGCATAGAGCAGGGAAAAGGAATCCCATGTTCGGATACCGTAGGTGGAGTGCGCCCACCAAAAGGAGCAAGTCCAAAAAGGAAGAGTGAAGGAAAAGGTAAGGATTGGAGAATATTCTATGTCTATTCTGAATATGAAGTTGAAGTTAGCACAGGTGGCGGAACTACAAGCTCAACTTCAGAGGAGTATAGTTTCACGGATGATAAGGGCAGCAGCGGAATAAGTGATATCTCCGCGAGTAACAATCCTTTTGCATCGCAGCTTATAAAATGGCTTGAGAACAACAAAAACGCTCCGAGCGAGTCAAAAGCTACTTATACTATCAAGTCTGACGGTATGAAGGATGTCAAGGTGGAGCTTAGCATAGATAAGGCGAATTTTGTTGACAAGAATTCAGGTGGTTCAACGGATATGGATAAGGCTACAACCTATATCATAGCCAATCTGAGCATAGCGAGATCTTCAACGGGAGAGGGTTCAGGAGGAACTGCGGGCAATACTCTTTCAGCCAAAAACGGTGATGAAAACTATTACATGTCGGTTAAGATTCCTTTTACTTCGGTATGGGAGGAAACAAAAGTTACAAACAGCGGAGGAACACGCTCGGCAGCAGATGGGGGCTATGATACAGAGCTTAGCTCGCTCAGTGATGAACCCGATGAAGCAAATTACTCGGATGAGCCCGATGAAGCAAATTTCCTTGATGACAGTGAGGATGACACAGATGCGCTTGCAGATGACAGCTCAACAGAAGTTACGACAACGACATGGACGGTACAGACTGCATCGGCTAAGGGTGAGTCCAACAACATAGATATAGAAAAGGGCGTTAAGCAAAGCGGCAATAATTAAGCTTATTAAGCAAACAGATATGAATAAGACGATCTTAACAATCAAAGAAAAATTGATAAGCAGCAAGGGTGAGTCTATCGGTGAGACTCTTGTTGCCCTGCTTGTCATGTGCCTCGCCATGCTGGTGCTCTCGGGGTCGATAGTTTCTGCGGCAAGGATCAATAAGCGAGCCTTGGATATGGAGACAGCTACCCTGCTTAAGGGAACGGAGAGCTCCAAGCTTGTTGCAAAGGATCCCGCTACGGTAAACGTAAGCGGAGGACCGAGTGGAGTTACGGGAATCAGCAAGGATATCAGTGTAATACTGTATACCGATAAGACCAACAATAATGAGGCGGATCATTTTAAGTTTTATGAGCTGAAATGATATGCAGCTTATAAGCTTAAGCCGGATATATCCCGGAAAATGCCGTAATATTCCATGATATCACCTGATATCACGGTATCTGAGCTTGGATTATATGATACGGCAATTAGTATTGATACGTGAATATCTGATAAGGAGAACAGTCCGATAGTGAAAAACAAGATGATCGGAAAAATATTACATAAATTAAGGAATAAGCAAGGCATCAGTCTTGCTGAGCTGCTTGTGACCTTGATATTCTGTCTGCTCACTTTTGCGCTGGTGGTTACTGCTATGCAGGCGGCAACAAGACAGCTTAAGAAGTCTACCATGCAGTCCGAATCCAAGATGCTTTGTTCTTCGCTCACCATGTCCATAGAGGATGTATTAAGGTATGCGGGGGTAGGCACAGGAAACGGCGGAGAAAGTGCGATAAGCGGCGAGGCGGCAGGCAGGGACAGTGAGCATGACACCGGAAAGCCTGTAAGTGATATAAAGTTCTATTCACGTTCAAGAGGCAGAGGTAAGAACTGTTATTTTGATGTAACAAGCAACGGACATATAGTATTCATGTATCCCAATCCGGCTGCGGGCTCGGGATCGGATGAGAAGCTGTCGGCAGATATGGCACCGGGCTCTACCTATACTCAGGGCATGAAGGCGTATCTGCTGCTTCAATGGCATAACGATGACACTGATATGAAGACTTATCAGAGCTTTACCGGAACGGTTACTGTTACGGACGCCGACGGCAAGGTGCTCAACACCCAGAGCTTTGCTGTTGCTCCGGTCAACATCAACCGCTGAGATATATAATTAAGAAAACGTAAGGGAAATTATATTGAACGAAGGCTTGCCTGTATAGGATAATTCCGATAAGGCAGTTTAAAATATGAGACTGAATAAGATCGCATATGATTGCCGCGGAGCGGTTACATCATCTGCAAATAGGCAGTATTGAGAATAATCTTTGGGTTTGATATATGGACAAAAAGACTTGTAAGTTGAATATCAGAGCTTTATGTACGGCGGCGGCTGTTGGATTGTCATCACCGTTATTTTCATGCTCCGGAATAGCGGCGGCATTGACGGCGGGCGCATTTACAGCAATATGCACAGAGCCTATCGCTGCTTATGCAGCAGATTACCGCATAGGCGCAGCCGACTGGGAGTATGAGGAGAGCGGACGTGTCAGAGCCATCTGGGATGAGGCGAATGACAAGACTACATATACGCTTGACGTGTATCGCGGATCTGTATCCGAGCGTAATAAGCTCTATAAGAATACCATCAAGACGAACGGAGCTGCGCATGACTTCGGCAAGACCATATCCAAGTTTGGTACGGGTACATACTATTATACGGTGTATCCTACTAAGGGTGGCAGCAGCATGAAGATTACCTCGGGCGCGCTTGAGGTAGATTCGGATATGCTGAGTGCTATACGTAAGTATATCAATTATGATTCGTCGGCAGGCAAGAAGACATATACCAATTCAAAGCTTGCAATCAACCTTGATACTCCGCTCGGCTGGACCATGCTGCCTGACGGAACATGGAAGTATCGCATCACCAAGACGAGCTTTGCCAAAAATCAGTGGCTCAGAGTTAACGGTAAGTGGTATTACTTTGGTGCGGATTCTGTAATGCTGACGGGCTGGCAGAACATAGCAGGCAAGTATTTTTATTTTAATAAGAGCGGAGATCTGTGGACGGGCGGGGCTTCACAGCAGACGAACGCTTCTTCAAATGTTACAACTCTTCCGAGCAGTGTGCAGACAGCAGAGAGAACAGTTACCACAGATAATGACAGTCACATCTACACGGGCAAGACTCAGCAGCTTACGAGTCTGAGTGTCACTTTTAAGGAGGATGAGGCGGAGCCTAATAAGGTGCGTCCTATGACTATCATAGTTCCGTCAAGCTGTGAGATAGTAAGCACGAGCTACAGCATTGAGCCTGCAAACTGGACGCCGGGAACAAAGGTCAATATCCTGATCACAGTCAAGGCCAAGGATAATTATCAGTTCGGAAACGGTATGAAGGTCTACGGTTCCAATGCAAGCTTCAAGTCACAGTCGGGTGATGCATTTACAAGATCGCTCAGATTTGAATATGTTGCCAAGACCAGACTGGGTAAGCCGCAGAGAGTATACCTTGACGGCGGTAGTGTGGTTAAGTGGTCGAAGGTCAGCGGTGCGTCACGTTACAATGTCAAGATCAGCTACGACGAGGAGTATACCTACAATCCGGAGAGCGGCAGCAGTGATATGACGATATATATCGACGAGGGCGATGATGAGACACGTTATAACGGCAGAAACAAGTCGTTCACTGTCAGCGACACTCAGATAGATGCAGCCGATTATATAGGTATAGATGAGATAAAGGATGTCAAGTTCTATATCACGGCTGCTGCGGCATCGTCGCGCAGCTCCTATTATCTTAATTCCGAAAGCGTGGAATTTACCGCAGCACAGGGACAGGTGGAGAGCTCGACGAACACAGGCTCGGTGACAAGCAACAAGAACGGAGATATGGTATTCATAGATTCCGGCGGAAGCTATATCACAGGCTGGCAGGATATAGACGGTGCCTGGTATTATTTTGAAAATAAGGGAAATGCCTTCGGACCGGGCTGGAAGCAGATAGACAGACGATGGTATTATTTTGGTGAGGATCACAAGATGCGTGTGGGCTGGATACAGCTCGGAGCTTATTGGTACTATATGAACGAGGGACCGAATGATACCTACGGAGCTATGCTTACCGGAATGCAGACTATAGGCGGAACGAGCTATTATCTTAACGATAATGCTTCAAACGGTATTCCGCTCGGAGCGTGGGTTCAGTAAAAGATGGATAAGAGATATTCAGAGCTTGATAAGAGTATACGAGATGCAATAAAAGAGGAGCAGGTAAAGCTTGGCTTCCGTAAGGAGGTCATCAGACTTTACTATCCTCTTGAGGCGGTCAACCGCCTGCTTGGGACAGATCATGATATTACGGCTATGTATAAGGAACTGGAGGCCTTTACTGCCGAGGAAAATGATACTCTCGGAAGTATAGTCGTATCCAATAAGGATGAGAGATTCTGTTTCAGACTCCCGGAGGAGGCATCGGTCTATGTGCATGAGCATACTCCGGGTGAGGGATTTATCTATGATTTTATAGCTGTGATAGGACGACACGGCATAAGCATTGAGGATGTAATCGCAGTATTTCATAAACATTCGGAGCATGTACATGTAGAAAAGATAAGGGATAATGAATTTGATTATCTTATCTACTTTGAGGACGGAGTGCCGGATGATTACAGGTATTGTCTGAGCGTAGAGGAGGACCATATCATATATCACAGATATACCAAGAGTGAGTATGAAGCGTTTGGATTTTGAAGCCTGAATTAATGTGTGATGCTCTTAATATATAATGACCGTATCAGAAAAATAACAATAAGCTATCGGAGACTGTATAGCATATTAAACTGTATATAGATTTCTGTTAGGAAAATAACAAACAAGTTATAAAAATATCAAAAAAGTACTTGCCAATGTGTAGAGAGATGTGATAGTATAAGCAAGCTGTCAACGAGACAGTAAAACAAACTTCAAGATCAAGTAAATAACTTTCAAAGGAAACGAAAAAAGTTGTTGACAAAGCTCTGTAAGTTTGATAAAGTAAACAGGCTGTCTCAAAGGACAGCAGCACAATAAAAACCAATAAAGAATTAATGCACAGACCCCGAAGATTCCAAAAGAAAAGAAATCTTCGGAAGAAGCAACAGTAAAGAACGGAAGCTAAGAAAG
>Ga0129312_1000519_pt1 | contig 31750 bp, 31 predicted proteins | sample O827metagenome_FD_94434 | JGI IMG/M metagenome (GOLD analysis project Ga0129312, IMG submission 94434) | Orangutan group fecal microbial communities from Wisconsin, USA - O827 metagenome | ecosystem: Host-associated > Mammals > Digestive system > Large intestine > Fecal | place: USA: Wisconsin... | reverse complement strand
TTCCCGATAGCACAGGATAAAAATCCTCAGCGTAGCCCGCTACGCCTACGTTTTTTATCCTGCACTCTCAGAAAAATATTCTACGTGAATGGTATAGTTATTTAGAAACCGTTATACTAGTCTCTGAGTTTTGATTCGATCGGATTGATGGAAGCATCTGTGGAAAGGGTACGCTCCATCGGGTTCCGGTCTGCCCAGTCCCTGGAATTCCATTTTGTTGTGGAAATCACGGACTGATAATCCTCTACGCTCTCACCTTCCGGATGTTTCTTAAATACGTTCTCCGGATCCCTGGATAACGCCTTTCTTGATCCATCTGCTGCCCACAGCTTCTCATAAGGTACCTGGGAAGCAATACGCTTCGGATAGCTTGCGAAAATTCCCTTTGTGTCATTCTTCGGAAATTCAAAGAAGGTATACTTCTTAAATACAGGAAGACTGAACAGATCCTCCACATATCCCCAGAGATTCTTATATTCCGTGATTCTCTTTTTCATCGGTCCGATGTTATGATAATAGCTTGTCTCCCAGCGGACGAGAGTCACATAAAGCCGTATATCCGAATCGGTAATATAATCACCAAACAGGAAACGATTCTCTGCAAGTCTCTGATCCAGCTTTTCCACGGAATCAAAGAAATCCTGATAAGCCTCATCATAGGCTTCCCATGACTGGCAGAAAGCCATCCGGTAGTGTCCGTTATTTACGGTCGGGAAAAGCCAGTCATTAAATTCATCAATCTCCTTGCGATACTTCACCGGATATAGATCCGGCGCATCAACCGGCTGAAATTCCCGGAACTGTACCTCAATATAATTGGTCAGTCTGTGGTAATCGTTATTTACTGCCTTCTTATCTTTGACATCCACAAAGGTAGGGGTGGTTGCTCTTCCTGTAAATTCCGGATTGGCATTCTTATAAAACTCACTTAAGAAATGTGCTCCGCAGATCGGATCCCTGAAATCCTTCTGATCTGCAAATCCATGTCCATAAATATTGGACTGGCCGGAATGGGAGGTAGCGACATCACCGATCACATCGGTAAGTCCCAGAATATCGCGTACAATCACAGGACGGTTTGACCAATGGCAGCCATGCGCCCAGTAGATCGCATAACGATTGGCTTCTGCCTTGAGGTCATTCTCTCCTTCTCCAAATGGCCGGATAAATGCATTCGGCTGACGGATAAAAGCGCCCCGGTCATCGATCTCGGCTCTGGTTTCCTGTGGTCTTGGCGGTACTCCCGCCTCCTTCGCAAACTGTTCTGCAAGCTCATCGGTGTATACTGCCTGTTCTTCTGTTCTGAATAATCCACATGCATTTGCCATGATTATGCCTCCTCATCATATAAGTCACTTGAAAGATATTTGTTTCCATTATCCGGAAAAAGCACTACGATGTTCTTTCCCTTGTTTTCCGGTCTCTTGGCAAGCTCTACTGCCGCCCAGAGCGCTGCGCCCGAAGAAATTCCGATCAGCAGGCCTTCCTTTTTCGGACAAAGCCTTGTGTAGCGGTACGCATCCTCATCGGAGCAAAGCAGGATCTCTTTGTAAAGATTAAGATCAGTAATCGGACAGATGGCTCCACCACCGATTCCCTGAATCTTATGCGGCCCCGGCTGCCCTCCGTTTAAAACAGGACATCCTTTGGGTTCCACTCCGTAAATTTCGATTTCCGGATTCCGGCTTTTTAAGAATCTTCCGATTCCACCGCTTGTACCACCGGTTCCGACCGTTGCCACGAACAGATCTACCTTTCCATCCAGATCTCTCCAGATTTCCGGCCCGGTATGTAAAATATGAGCTTCCGGATGATGTGGGTTCTCGCCCTGTGCAGGACGAAAAGCCCCTTCCTCTTCTTCAATTTCCTTTGCTCTTCCTCCGGCCCGTCCAAATCCTTCGTTCTTTGGTGTCAGCTCCACCTCTGCTCCATAGGCCTTCAGAATCTTGATCTTTTCCGCACTCGTTCCTTCCTGCATGCAGATTGTGGCATGGTAGTTTTTGACAGCGGATACAAGTGCGATTCCGATTCCCGTATTTCCGCTTGTTCCTTCAACAATCCTTCCACCAGGCTTTAGCTTTCCTTCTTTCTCTGCCGCCTCAATCATATTGAGCGCCGCCCGGTCCTTTACGCTTCCACCCGGATTGAATCCTTCTACTTTTGCATAAATATTGGCTTCCAGCCCCTCTTCCTCTTCCATTTTATGAAGATGAAGAATGGGTGTATTGCCGATAAGCTGTATCACATTGTCATATATCTTTCCCATACCACTGATCCCCTGACTACTGATTATCTGTATTGTACTGTTCTAAAAGTGATGCATAGAATGCATTGTCCGGATTTTCCTGGGCAAGCTCTGTAATCGCCTGTCCATATGCAGAGGCATCTACATTCTGCTTAATATCATAGGTTGCAAAATCAATACCTGCACTCTGTAAGAGTCCGGAGTTATTTGCTGCCTCAACGTACTTCACAATTCCTGCTGTATTCGGATCCGTTGCATATTTGGTAACACCACCGTAAAGGTAAGTATCTACATAATCGGTTTCTTTTCCTGACCAGGAAGCTACGATATTCACAACATCCTGTCTCACACTATCATCTGTTTCACCCTGCTTATAATACTCAAAAGCACGGATTCTTGCTTTTTCGTAAGCAACAAAGGCAGCCTTCTTATCAGCAAGTCTTGCCTTTGAAGTTACTTCACGGCAGCATACATAATTTTCCTGAAGATCTCCCGCTTTTGCCACAACCTCAAGATCATAGGCATCTGCATAAAGAAGTGCATATTCAAGAGGTAAAAAGGCAAGATTTACTTCGTCCTTCTGAACGGCCTGTGCAACGGCTGTCTGATCCGCATAGTAGGCAATATTACCGGTCGCTTCATCTTCGATTGCCTTTATCTCATCTTCTGTCACACCGTTATCCAGAAGATATTGTCTCGTGATCACCCAGGCTGCCTCATTTCTCTGTAAGCCAAGCTTTGCACTCTTTACGGCATCGAAGTTTAATACTGTTCCTGCATCCTTGTACTGATCTGCACTTCCCTTTTTCGCAATGATCGCACCACCTTCTACCGCAGTTCCACCAATTACGGTAAGATCATATCCGGATCCGATTGCCTGAAGATCTGCCACAAAGCCTGTCGTCAGAATATCCAGATTTCCGTCTGCAGAATTAATTGCGGTAAGTGCATCCATTCCTCCAAGGTTTACTTCTTCAACGGTTACACCCTCTTCTTTAAAATAGCCAAGCTGCTGTGCCAGGATATCAATAGCGATCCGGATGTTTCCGGTCGGGAACGATACATAAAGTGTTCCGTAATCTTTCGCTTCCGTTGTATCCGCTGCGGTGTCTGTATCCGCATCCGCGGTCTCTGCTTCTGCCACAGCATCTGTTCCGTTATCCGTTGCAGCTTCTGCTGTTGTATCTGCCGCTGCGATGGTTCCTGTCTGTCCACATCCGGCAAGGGTTCCCACCGCGATTGCTGCTGTAAGTATTACACTCCATAATTTCTTTCTCATAATCTGTCTCCTCTATAGTTCTGATTGATTTTCTTCTGCTTTACATATAAACTCAACCTGCGCCTCTGGCTTGATTTCGTTAAGTGCTCTACATATACCTGCTTCACTAAATTCGAACTTCGCTCTGCTTGTTCTCATTAAGTGTCCAGGTACCGTTCCCACTAAACTCAAGCTGCGCTTTTAGCTTGCTTTCGTTAAGTGCTCTACATGAATACGCCCGGCAAGTAATTATTTTACTCCCGGGCGTCTGACACATGATCATATAGGATAATCATAACCTTTAAGATGCACAACAAATGAGTCTACATCGGTGCCAGGTTACCGCCCGGGAGAAAGACATTCGACACATACAGTTCATACAGTTTTTACCGGTCATCATGTTTCTCATCTGCGTTACTCCTTTCGTTCTGTTACTGTTCTCTCGTACCTCGTTCCAGTAACTTCGTTCTCTCTTTGTTGTACCTATCATACTACAGAATTGGCAGGTTGAAAATTTCATAGAATTAATTGCGTGTGATAAATTGCTCTTATCACAAGAGGAGCAAGCCAAAATAGTGGTTTGCTCCTCATTAAGTGTCCAGGTACCGTTCGCACTAAACTCAAGCTGCGCTTTGGGCTTGCTTTCGTTAAGTGCTCTACATGGTCTCCCGATACTTTAGTAGTTCCTCAATATAGGCCTCTCCATATCTGGACAGGCTGCTTCCCTTCCGGGTAATATAACCAATCGTTAACGGATCCTCTTCCTTTAGCTTAATCGACACAAGCCCCTGCAAAATGGCATCCTCACTCGACAGCATTCCGCATCCGACCGAATATCCAAGAAGCTCTGCCATGATTTCCATGGTGGTTGCACGGTCATCTGTCTTAATCATTTTTTCAAAATCATAGTCCGACATCGCTTCCTCGGTAAGATAAAAATTACTGTCATCACTCTGATCGAAAACAATACAGGGATAATCCTTCAGCTCCTCCAGCGAAATTTCCCTCCGGTCTGCAAAGGGATGTTCCTTCCATAAATAGGCATAGGTTTCTCTTTGCATCAGCGGAACAAACTCTAATTGAAAGTCCTTAAACAGTTTTCTGATTACCGCTTCGTTCGCTCCCGAATAGGAAACGATCCCGACCTCGCTCTTCATATCCCGGACATTTTCAAGCACTTCGTTAGTTTTTGTTTCATGAATGGAAAAGACATATTTACCCGGTCCAAACCTGCGGATCACGTTGGTAAAGGAGCGGATGGCAAAATTATAGTGCTGTGTCGATACGGAAAACCGCTCCTTGTCCTTATTACGCGACAGATAGCGATCCTCCAGAATTTCATACTGCCCCAGCACCTTTTTCGCATAGGTAATAAACTCACGCCCGGCATCCGTAAGCCCGATTCCACGATTACTTCTTTCAAACAGCACAATCCCAAGCTCGTTTTCCAGTTCACTGATGCTTAAGGAAAGTGCCGGCTGTGAAATATACAATTTCATTGCTGCTTCCCGTAAAGAGGAAGAATTGGCAACAGTAAGAACATATTTCAGCTGATTCATATTCATCGGAAAATACCTCATATATGTTACTATATTGGCTATACACCTTTAATTCCTGACATAATTAAGTATCATTTCTTTTAATATGAGCAGCTCCGGTGTGTAGTCCCTGTTTTCTTCCGATCCCCAGACAAAGCCATCTGCATAATACTCACAGGCTGCTACCATGGTATGTATGGTTACCCGTATAAATTCCTGCTCCGGGATATCCGTGCGGAAGCTGTGATCGGCTTTGGCCTTTTCATACATCATATGAAGCCGCGTGTTAATGGAATATAGGGCATTATAAAACTCTGTCAGATGTTCATTGTCCCTGGTTACACCCATATGGCTGACATAATAGTTGAAATTGTCATTATACTGAAGTAAATCCTTATGCTTCTGGTACATATCAATACAGCTGTCCATGACCAAGATCAGTCTGTCAATTGCCGGAATCTCATCAATGGAACTGATCGGTCTTGTCCTGTCCAGTTCATCCATGTACTCCTTCCATTCCTTTGTACAGACTGCAATTACAAGCTCCAGTTTATTCGGATAATACCGAAAAAGACTTGCCCTGCCGATTTCGGCCGCTTCTGCAATCTCTCCCATACTCACCGGCTCAATCTTTCTTTCAACAAAAATACGAAAGGCTGTCTCTAAAATCTTCCTGTTACGTTCACTTTCTTTTACTATTTGCTTTTCTGATTTGCTCATAAATAAACCTCATTTTACCGCTAAAAGCCAAGATTGTCATTTACAAGAATCACGTGGATTCTTCCGGTATGTCTGGAATATCTCGTGATCAGGAACTGGCAGCAGATCGTATCCGGAGATTTGCAGTCAAAGCACTTACCGGTTTCCTTACAGGGGGTTTTCACTTCAAACCGCTGTGCATTGATCGGAGCAGCTACATTTCTTGCGCGCTTCATGGCACTGTCAAGATCATCACATACCTTATTCATTCCAACAATGAAGATCACCTTCTTCGGTCCCTGGGCAATGCAGGAAACACGATTGGAATTGCCATCGATATTAACAAGAATACCGTCACTTGTCATTGCATTGGCACTGGAAAGAAAGACATCGGAATCATAAGCGGCGAGCAATCCTTCACGAAGCTCCATTTTGGAACGATCAAGGTACTGATAATTTCCCTCCTGCAAAGCCTGAACCAGTCCGATTTCGTGGGCACTCATACACCCACCCATGGAAATGGTACTGTTTTCTTCGATCAGCTCCAAAGCCTGTTTTAAAGCAGCTTCCTTATCTTCGGCATAGTAGCCCGTCATATTACGGGATTGCAAGCCTTTTATTACCGTCTGTGCCAGACGTTCGTTTCGTTTCTTCATATTTTCATCCATAGATTTGTCCTCCTGTCAAAAGAGATTATTGATTTAATTATATCAGAAAGAAGATGATCCTGCCGACCTGTCAAGCATATTATCCCCTTGTTTCTTAATCAAAATCACATATTCAACTTTTCCAACCTATTTTAGCATGATTTTTTCAACTTTTCCAACCTGTTTTGATATGATTCTTTCAACTTTTCCAACCTATTTTGGCATGATTTTTTCAACTTTTCCAACCGCCGAGTAACTACGATGGTAATTGAGGTAAATTGACTAAATTGAGTTACTTTGCTTTGGCAACTTATGAATGTACATGGCTGACTTATTGCGTTATACTAAAATCATTACCTGTCAATTATCTTTTATATGTACAAAGAAAGAAGGAAATTTCGCATGGATACTCCAGATTTTTCAAAAGAAAATATCAAACCCTTATTTGAGTCAAAATTTATCCGGGTGTTTGATTTGCAATATGCAGAAGGAAAACATTATTACGATGCGACGAGGCGAACGGCTGATGATCTTGTGGCTGCGAAAACCACGGAAGAATTCAAGAAAATGCGGGCAGATGCTGTAACCTGCATTGTCGTTTTGAATACAAAGGATTCTGAACCGAAGCTTTTACTCAGTCATGAATTCCGCTATCCCACCGGTCAGTTTCTGTTAAGTCCTCCGGCCGGTCTTATTGACAAAGAGGATGCCGACCTTATTACCACCGCAACCAGAGAGTTAAAGGAAGAAACCGGCATTGTTTTTGGAGACAGCGATACCGCGAAGGTGATCAGTCCGCTTCTTTTCAGCACTCCGGGAATGACCGATGAAAGCAATGCTCTCGTTTTACTTTCCATAAACCGTGATACCCTTCCGGAACTGAATACCGATGGCGCTGTTGGAAGTGAATGCTTTAACGGATTTTCTCTTTTAACAAAAGAAGAGGCCCGGCAGATTTTAAATCAGGGAACAGATTCCAACGGTATTTATTATTCGGTATATACCTGGGCCGCTCTGATGTATTTTGTGACAAGCTTCGGTCATTGATATTATTATCATCCCGAAAGTTGAAGAATGCTTTATGTCCATTTTATTTGAGGAACTCCTATAATTTGTATATATTTACTAAAATAGGAATGATTCCTATTATTATATTCTACATTCCAGTATCTGTTAATTTTACTGCAACAGGTATATACTATAGATATCAGGAAAGATACTAAAAGTTCCTGATGCAAATATAAGGTACCGGATCAGTATCAGGCAGATCCTGCACGGTAACCTGAAAATCAGGAAATGGAGGATAAAGAATATGGCAAATTTATATACGATTGAATTAAATGGTGTAAGTGAGGATGTTTACAACAAGGCTGCTGATTTTATTCAGGCCCATGCACTTCGTTTAAACTACAGACCGGAGGTTTCCACAATTGACTGCGAATTTCCGGAGGATCTCGATCCTGACAAGGCACCCGAATTAAAAGAGGCTGTGATCCGCAAGGTCCATCAGCAGCTTTAATCCCTTTTAAGGTGTTCATGATAAAAACAACATAGCTGTGAAAATACGGAACAATTACACAACAAGCGGAAAATCGAACGGCTACCTCGCAGACCTCAACAAGCAGGCGGAAGAAATGTTTTCTCTGCTCGTAAAACAGATGGCAGAGCGTGATGGCGTGACCGAACAACTCAAAGCAGAAAATCAACTGAAATGGGTTGCTCGGATGAATAACATCCGTAGCCGAGCAACAGAATCTGTAAATGATGCAATCATATTTTCATAAAGCAAGCCTTGCGGTTTTTGCCGCAAGGCTTGTTAATTTTATAGGGATATGTTCTTTGGGAGAATCAGTTCAACTCCAACAAACGGAGGCACCATTTGTGTTGCGGTACTAAAAGTGTCATTCTTGAGATACCTGTCTTAAAACAGCGTCAAATTCCGGCGCATATTTCTTCAAGGCAATCGGTCTACCACCCTCGTCAATAAAACAATGTGTTGAAGATGCAATCGCCACAATCTCGTTGGTGTTTGAATTTCTCATTGTATATGACAAAAACAATTTAACACCGGTGTATTTTTCCAATACCACCTCAATCTCAATCTCATCGCTATAGGTAGTTGTATGCTTATATTCACAATTTACGGAAACAACCGGGGATGTAATGCCTTCTTTTTCAAGCCTGGTCATCGGATAACCGATTTCAGACAGAAAATTCATCCTGGCTTCTTCCATAAAACGCATATAGTTTGAATGGTGGGTTATTCCCATTTTATCGGTCTCATAGTAGTTGACCCTATGTATGTACTTGCTCATAAAACACTCACTTTTCTTCATTCATCAACTCACCCAAGGTTGTTTCGCCCCAACTGTAGTTTGTCATGTAACTTCCTTTGAATAGTTGAGAAAATTCTTCTTTACCGGATAAATAGTTGTACAGATCGCACTCAACCTTATCCATCACGATACGGCGCTTTCCGTCAACGGCTTCAACAATATCGGTAATCTCGTATTCCTCTAAGGTGCTTTTCAAACGGAGGGCAACTTTACGGTATCTGGAAAGAGTCAAGGTGTTTGCGGGTTCATCCTCCCACAAGAAGCTGATGGCTTCCTCGGAAGTAACGTATCCTCCCTTACGGTCAACAAGCAAAGCTAAAAGCTCCTTGGACTTTTTGTTGCGGAAGACAATCGGGGTATCTCCCACAAAAACATCGAAATATCCGAAAGTACGGATAGATACAGTACGATTTTCGGGTAAGGTTTGTTTCACGACCTCTGAGCCGCCTTCTACCGGATAGAGCATAACATAGCGTGAAGAATTGGCATTCGGTTCTTTCTCGGAACAGATTGCTTTAATTTTGCGCTCTGTTTCAGACTGATAGTCAAAATAAGCGAATTCAGCTTCTCCCGTTCTCAGCAATTCCGCAAAATTCTCATAAGCTACTTCGCTATACGCAACAAAGTTCTCTACGGGGGTAAATCGCTCGGTCAACGGCAGCCATTCTTCCTCGGTATAGCCGAAGAATTCGCAAACATTTTCGGTGGCATACAGCGGCTTTACCAGACCTTCCGCTGTAACTTCAAAGGCTGCAATACCGTCGGAAAAATGCGTGACTAAATCACGCATTTTTTCTTTCAACTGATTGTTTTCCTCCCTCAATGCCACAGAATCCGTTATCTCTTTTGTCTCACGGCAACAATAGAAGCTAACCGATTCATCAACTTTAATAAATAGGCCTGTATATTGCTTGATGTTACCATCGGTAGAACGAGCTTTGTAGGTGATCTGCGGCGGCTTGCCGTCAATTCCGCTCAGCCTCTTTTGGCAGAAATCCTTAAAAAATCGACGAACAGCGTCTTGTTGTTCCGCGTTTACAGAATCGATGAGCCATTTTTCCAATGCATCTTCAATCTGTATTGCTATATTTTCAAACCGCTTAAAATAGGATGCTTTCTCACAATGCAGGCATTTTACAGTATTCGCATCCAGATTGAACTCAAAAATCTTATCGTAAACATCAGTAAGGGCTTGCAGATAGCGTTTGCTTTCGCTCGTCTTTCGTGCCTGATAGCGTTCCGTAACATCCATACAAACGCTTTGGAACTCTGCTTCGCCCTGCTCGTTGATGCATTTTGTAACCCATCCGAAAACATGTGCACGGGTTCCGTCACACCGAAGCAAGGTCATATCTCCGGCGATAGGAGCCTCCACAGAGAAAACCCGATTCAGATATTTTGAAAATCTGCGGCGTTCTTCCATCGGAATCATCAAAAAGATATTGCTTTTATACATTTCCTGATAATCTATTTCTCCGTCTTTCACTTCGGGGAAACGCAGAAGCTCGATCATCTTAGAATTGATATATGTAATCCTCGGTTGCTTTTCACAAGTATATCTTAAAAATCCGCACGGAACAGTTTCGTTCAAAAATTGCAGATCGGTATTTTCGTTTTTAATATTGGTTATGTCTGTCAAAACAGAATGTCCGGTGAGTGTTCCGTCATCCAATCTCCTGGGCGTAACGGTATCTCTCACACAGATAATTGTACCGTCCTTCTTTACAAGGCGGTACTCACCGGCAAGAGGTTGTTCATTCATAATTATTCTTTGAATAAAGTCGGAATACTTTTCGCGATCAGCCGGGTGAACTCGAAGTGCATATAGATCCCTGCTGTCATCCAACAGTTCTTCTCTGCGAACACCGAGCAAATCACACAGATTCTGACTCACATAGCTTAAGTGTGCCGGCGTGGTCAAAATATATTGGTGAAAGCCACTGATTTGTTGATTCAGTATATCCTCCATATTATCTAACATATCTTTCATAGCAACTCCTTTTTGCAGAGCCAAATTCTCTGCCCACAGGGGATATAGTCCAATTTTATATTTAAGTATACCATATAAATATGAAAAAATTTCGATTTCTATAAAATTTCGAAAAATTACTCAGCAGCAGCAAACTCGCAGCTTCTTTTGCTGCCCATATCCCCGCCGCCGAGGGAATCTGCTTATCTGCAATATAATTTTGCTCATATTCCGTAAATAGCTTATCGACTAATCGGGTATTATTCATTTTTTCTTCGAAGCGTGGGATGCTTACAGTATCACATCCCACGCCCTTGATACAGACATTCATTTTCATACAGTTTCATTCTGACTGCGAAGGACAGTCTTTTGTATTTTGCCGCTGATTGTCTTGGGCATCTCGGTTACGAACTCAATAATGCGAATCCATTTGTATTCTGCAAGCTTTTGATTACAGAAATTTTTGATCTCCAACTCAAGCTCCTGCGAAGGCTCATATCCTGCACCAAGAACAATAACCGCCTTGATTGACTGACCTCTCAGCGCATCCGGTACTCCGATTACGCTGCATTCTACAACAGCGGGATGCTCCATCAGCACATTTTCCACTTCGTAAGGTCCTACTCTGAAACCGCCTGTCTTTATAATATCGTCAAAGCGACCGTGGAACCAATACCGACCATTTTCGTCCATATACGCAGCATCACCCGTATGGTACACACCGTCACGCCAAACATAACTATACTGTTCCTCATTGTCCAGATATGCGGCGAACACACCGGGTTGCTTGCCCGCTTTTTCGGGAACAATAACAACCTCGCCTATTTCATAGGTGTCGACGGGTTTTCCGTTCTTTCCGCGAAGCTCAATATTGTAAAAGGGCGAGGGTGTACCCATAGAACCCTCTACAGCTTCGTAACCTTTGAAATTTGCCATCAATAACGTTGTCTCGGTCTGACCGTATCCCTCGCAGAGTTGAAGTCCGGTGCGTTCTGTAAACTTACGGAATACTTCGGGAGCCAACATTTCACCTGCCGTTGTTGCATGTTTGAGCGGCGGCATATCGGGAATACCTTTACGCACAAGGTAGCGGTAAACCGTAGGAGGCGCGCAGAAAGAAGTTACGCCATAACGATTGATCACAGCGGTTAATTGTTTGGGTTCAAAGTTATCGAAGTCATACACCATGACGGCGCTGCCGACGAGCCACTGTCCGTAAATCTTTCCCCAGGATGCCTTTGCCCATCCTGTTTCCGCAACTGTGAAGTGAAGTCCGTTATCCTCTGCCTGATGCCAATACTTTGCTGTGACGATATGTGCGAGAGGATAGCTGTGCTCGTGAATGACGCCTTTGGGATAACCGGTAGTACCCGATGTGAAATACAACATCATCGGATCGGTAGCTAAGGTCTGCACACGCTCAAATTTTTCAGGGGCTTCTCTCATAGCCTCCGTCAGATTTTCAAAGCCGTCTGCATCCTTCTGAACGCACCACAGTTTTGCCGTCATGTCTGCCTCTTTCAGCGCCGCAGTGATTTTTTCGGGCACCTCATTCTGTGTGGTACACACAATCGCTTTTGCTTTAGAGGACTTAATGCGATATACAAAGTCACTGACCGTCAGCATATGGGTCGCCGGGATCATTACCGCACCCAGCTTGTGCAGCGCAACTGCCGCAAACCAATATTCATAGTGCCGCTTCAAAATCAATATCACACGGTCGCCGTGACCGATTCCCGCACTGCGAAATACATTTGCCATCTGATTGCTGTATTTCTTTATATCTGCAAATGAAAAAATATGCTCTTCGCCTTCAACATTGCACCATACAAGCGCACGTTTCTCCGGTGTTTCATCTGCAATTTTATCGACAACATCATAACCGAAGTTAAAGTTGTCGGGATATTCAAGTGTCAATTTTTGCAGCCTGCCGTTTTCATCGACAATCTCATTACAATACTGTTTGTATATGCTCATATTTACTCCTTAATAACAGCACTGACGCCAAGATTACGGAATCTGTCATAGCGATTCTGCATCAAGTCAATATCGCCGGACAATTCCTTGATTTCTTCCGTTAAAAGGGTACGGATGCGGTCGTAAAATTCTTTTTTGCCGATGTCATTTTCGGAAAGGATGCGTTCTATTACGCCAAGGCTCTTAGCATCCTCGGCGGTTAATCTAAGGCTTGCTGCCGCAGTTTCTGCCTTGGCAGAGTCTTTCCAAAGAATACTTGCACAGCCCTCCGGTGAAATAACGGAATACACGGCATTTTGCAGCATCCATACTCTGTCCGCAGTCGCAAGTGCAAGAGCACCACCGCTGCCGCCTTCGCCAATCAAAATAGAGATAATCGGCACACAAAGTGTAGACATTTCCAGCAGGTTTTCTGCTATTGCCTGTCCTTGCCCCCGTTCTTCAGCACTGATTCCACAGTACGCACCGGAAGTATCCACAAAGCAAACAATCGGTCTGCCGAATTTCTCTGCCTGCTTCATAAGACGCAGGGCTTTGCGGTAGCCTTCCGGCTGAGGCATACCGAAATTGCGGTAAGTACGCTCTTTTGCAGTATGACCTTTCTCAATCGCAATTACCGTCACGGGAGTGCTATCCAGCTTCGCAATCCCACCTACGATAGCGGGATCATCCGCATAACGGCGATCACCGTGAAACTCGATAAAGCCCTTGAAAATGTTTTTAATATAATCAAGCCCCGTCGGTCTTTTGTTGTCACGGGCAAGTTTTACTCGTTCGAAAGCTGATTCGCTCACATCATCGCCCTCCCATCGTGCATTTTTAACAGCTCAGTCAAATATTTCTTTTGGTTGGAGCGCGGAATAATGCTGTCAATGAATCCGTGTTCCAGTACAAATTCAGACTTTTGGAATCCTTCCGGGAGAGCTTTCTTTGTTGTCTGCTCAATCACCCTCGCACCTGCAAAACCGACAGTTGCACCGGGTTCTGCAAGAATAATATCTGCTTCCGTAGCAAAGCTTGCCGTCACACCGCCTGTAGTGGGATCGGTGAGGACTGCAATATATAAAAGCCCGGCATCACTGTGCCGCTTAACTGCCGCACTCGTTTTTGCCATCTGCATAAGGGATAAAAGCCCCTCCTGCATACGAGCACCGCCCGATACGGTAAAACCGATAACCGGCAAACGATGCTGCACGGCATATTCAAACAGTGTGGTTATTTTTTCGCCAACGGCACTGCCCATACTGCCCATCATAAAGTACGGCTCCATAACAAACAGACAGCATTTTTGTTTGCCAATGGTAGCTGTACCGCAGACTACTGCCTCTTTTTCGTTGCTTGCCACACGGACAGTTTCTATCTTATCTTTATATCCGGGAAAATTCAGCGGATTATCTGCTATCATATTGGAATACAATTCATGAAAACTTCCTTTATCGGTTATCGTCTGTATGCGCTGACGTGCCTTCATGCGAAAGTGATGGCCGCAAGGACAGACAAGATCATTCGCCCAGAGACGACTCAGCGGAATGTCTTTGTGACAATTCGGACAATTTTTCTCAGGCTCTCCGGCATCACGCTGAACGGGAGCAGAAGTACGTCCGCCTTCTTCTAATTGATTTTTAGGCTTCAAAAAATTGAGTAATGCCATTTGATCACCTGTTTCCCATAAAAGTTAAATCATAGTTGCCGGATGTAAAGCGTTCATCCTCAACAATCCGCAGTTGTTCCTCAATGTTTGTCGGTATGCCGTCAATCACCAATTCACAGAGCGCCGCCCTCATTTTACGGAGGGTTTCTTCCCGGGTTTTTGCGTACACAATTAGTTTTCCAAGAAGTGAATCGTAGTAAGGTGATACGACTGTGCCTGCAACCAAGCAGGTATCAAATCGCACAGACGGACCTCCCGGAACATGGAGCATTTTCAAAGCTCCGCAGCTACCTGCGTTGATGCGACATTCGATTGCTGAACCTTTTATTTTGACATCTTTTTGTGTGAAATTCAGCGGAATACCGGCTGCAATACGAATCTGCCATTTCACAAGATCAAAGCCTGTCAGCATTTCTGTTACACAGTGCTCCACTTGCAGCCGTACATTCATTTCCATAAACCAGAAGTTGCCTTCACGGTCAAGCAGAAATTCAAGCGTACCGGCACCTACATAGCCGATCTTCTTTACGGCATCTACCGCAAGCTCTATAATCTTTTGACGTTGCTCATCACTAACAGCGGGAGAAGGTGTTTCTTCCAGTAGTTTTTGATTTCTTCTCTGGAGAGAGCAGTCACGGTCTCCAAGGCACACGGCATTTCCGTGTTCGTCGGCAAGAATCTGCAATTCCACATGCCTTGCTGGAAAGACATATTTTTCAAGATATACACTGCCATCTCCAAAGGCACTAATTGCTTCGCTTGTAGCTTGATGATAGGCATCCTCCAGTTCATCTTCCGAGCGGATCAGACGGATGCCCCGTCCACCGCCGCCTGCACAGGCTTTGAGCATTACGGGATATCCGATCCTGTCGGCTGCTCGCTTTGCTTCCTGGGCGGAAGCGACCGCTTTTGTTCCCGGAATGACCGATAGCCCCGTACCTCGAATCAGCTCTTTCAAGATCGCTTTATCACTAAGGCGTTCCATGCTTTCGGGATCCGGACCGATAAATACCAATCCGTTCTTTCTGCAGGCACGGGCAAAATGTGCATTTTCAGAAAGAAATCCATAACCGGGATGAATCGCCTGGGCACCTGCTAAAATAGCGGTGCTGATAATTTGGTTTTCATTCAGATAGCTTTCCGAGGCTTCGGGGCCGCCGATGCAATAGCTTTGATCGGCAAGCGCCACGTGAAGGGCGTTTTTATCTGCCTCGGAATATACAGCAACCGTAGCTACGCCCATTTCCTTGCAAGCGCGAATGATGCGGACAGCGATCTCGCCACGGTTGGCGATCAGTATTTTTGAAAACATAGTTTATGCTCCTGTAATTGCAAAGGAAAATTCTGCCGATACGCATAGCCGTCCGTCCACCGTAACTGTACCTTCAGCAAAGTAGAAAGGGTGCTTTGCTCGTTTGATACGGCACTGTGTTTCAACGGTGTCACCGGGTTTGACAGGCGAACGGAATTTTACATTATTAAGTCCTGTATAAACGGGTAATTTACCTTCGCTCATTGCATCCTGCATCAGTACGCAAGCGGACTGAGCCAGTATCTCACAGAGAATAACGCCCGGCACGATAGGATTATCAGGGAAATGTCCCTTGAGGAAGAACTCATCACCACGGACGGTATAATGCCCGACAGCGGTGCCGTTCTTGTTTTCCACATCGTCAAGAAGCAGCATATTGTCTCTGTGAGGAAGTATATTCATTATTTCTTCTCTGTTCATAGCCTTACCTCTTGATACGGAACAATTCTGTTCCGTATTCTACAACCTGCCCATTTGTAACGCAGATCTCCGAAATGACGCCTTCTTCTTCAGCAGTAATTTCATTCATCATTTTCATCGCCTCGACAATACAAAGAGTTTGCCCCTTTGTCACCGTATCGCCGATAGAAACATAGGAATCAGCATTTTCAGCGGGAGCTGCATAAAACACACCGACGATGGGCGATTTTACGCTGATGTAGTCTTTCGGTTCGGACGGAGCCTGTGTTGTGCCGGTAGGTTCAGGAACAGAATATACGGTTTCTTGCACCGAAGTCCCAACGGAACGCTCCAAACGGACCTTACTGTTTTCTTCTGTGATTTCAAGTCCGGTCAGCCCAAGCTCCTTCATCAGCTCGGCATATTTGCGAATATCTGTTTCTTTCATCGGATTACACCTTTCTGAAAGCAAGACAAGCGTTATGACCGCCAAATCCAAGAGAATTGGAAAGTGCCAGTGTAATGTCTGCTTCCACGGCAGTATTCGGCACACAGTTCAGATCACAATTTTCATCCTGCTCATCCAAATGGATTGTAGGAGGAATCACGCCCTCGTTGAGTGCAAAAAGGCAAGCCAGTGCTTCAATTGCACCTGCTGCGCCAAGCATATGTCCTGTCATTGACTTTGTGGAGCTTACATACGCTTTCTTTGCGTTATCTTCACCAAGGGCTTTCTTAATAGCAGCCGTCTCAATCACATCATTCATCGGAGTACCCGTGCCGTGTGCATTGACATAAACGGTATCCGTATCTGTATAGCCTGCTTCCTTCATAGCGTCCATCATTGCCTGTGCGCCGCCACGCGCATCGGGATGCGGTGCTGTGATATGATGAGCGTCGCAGGTTGAACCGTAGCCGCACACCTCACCGTAAATCTTTGCACCACGAGCTTTTGCGTGTTCGTATTCTTCAAGTACCAGTGCGACAGCACCTTCACCGATAACAAATCCACCCCTGCGCTTATCAAAAGGCAGGGATGCCTCGTCGGGATTTTCAGAAGTGGAAAGCGCCTTCATATTCACAAAACCTGCGATAGCAGAAGGAACAATGGCGGCTTCGGCACCGCCGGTAATTACGGCATCCGCATACCCGTGACGAACAAGGCGCATAGCTTCACCGATAGCATTGGAACCGGAAGCGCAAGCCGTAACAGCAGGCATGGCAGAGCCACGGCAATCGTGGCGAATGGCAATCATACCGGCTGCCATATTGCCGATCATCATAGGTACAAACAGCGGAGAAACACGGCGGGGGCCTTTCTCCATCAGCTTGGTGTGCTCCGTTTCAAAAGTACCGATGCCACCGATACCCGTACCGAATATAACGGCAAAGCGTTCGGGCTCAACAGTACCTTCGACACCGCTTTCGTCCACTGCCTGCTGTGCTGCTGCAACGGCAAACTGTGCATAGCGATCAGTACGAAGCACATCATTAATCTCTAAGTATTCTTTGGGATCGAAGTCCTTGACTTCGGCAGCCAACTTTGCCTTATATTTCTCTGTATCAAAAAGTGTAATGGGAGCAATGCCGTTTTTGCCGTTCTTCAAACCGTTCCAGGTATCAGCCACATTGTTTCCCAAAGGGGTAATCGCACCGATACCGGTAACAACAACTCGTCTGTTTTCACTCATATTTTTTCTCCTTACATAGCGAGGCCACCGTCAATACGGAGGACTTCGCCGGTTACGTATTTTGCAGTTATAAGATATGCCACTGCATCTGCCACATCATCTGTTTCGCCCATCTTGCCAAGGGGGATCATATTCAGAAGCGGATTGTCTGTCTGATTTCCTGTCATATCCGTTGCGATAAAGCCGGGTGCAACCGCATTACAACGGATGCCCTTCGGCGCAAGCTCCTTTGCCACAGACTTTGTAAGTCCAATAAGACCTGCTTTCGAAGCAGAGTAGTTACACTGACCTGCGTTTCCCATAATTCCCGCAACAGAAGCCATATTGATTATGCAGCCTTCTCGAGCTCTGATAAGCAGTCCTGTCATATGACGGATCATGTTGAAAGCGCCTTTGAGATTGGTATCCAGAACCGAATCAAAATCTTCTTCTTTCATCATAGCAAGCAGACCGTCACGGGTAATGCCTGCGTTATTGATAAGAATTTGTGCTGTACCAAACTCAGTTTTAATCTTTGCAACGGTTTCCTTTGCCGCAGAAAAATCAGCAACATTGCATTGATAAGCTTTTGCTTCCACGCTGTATTCCTGCTTGCATTTTTCGCAAACCCTCTCTGCGGCTGCCCTACTGCCTGCATAAATGACAGCTACATTAGCACCCATTGATGCCAACTTATATACGATTGCCTCACCGATGCCACGAGAACCACCGGTTACAACTGCTGTTTTCCCTTTTAACATACATCCACCTCCGCCAAATAATCGTTCACCGATACAGCTTTTACTTCTGCATCAATTTTCTTAATCATATTGGTAAGTGTTTTGCCGGGACCGATTTCAATAAAAGCATCAACGCCGTCGGCAATCATATTACGGATGATCTTTTCCCACTGCACAGGGCTGCATATCTGCTTAGAAAGCAAGCCTACAACATCATCCGTATAGACTTCGGCGGTCATATTGGAATAGAGCGTAATGCTTCTTTCCTTAGTCTCTGCCTTTTCCAGTTCTTCGGCAAAAGACTCTGCTGCTGCTTTCATAAAAGGTGAATGGAAAGCTCCTTTTACTTTCAGCGGAATGGCTCTGCCGCCTGCCGCCTTGACATCGGCAAAAAAGTCCGTCATTTGAGAGGAAATACCTGATACGGTGATCTGTCCGGGGCAGTTGAAGTTTACGGGATAAACTTCGGAATATTTATTGCATACCTCCTGCACCCGTTCGGGTGTCAGCTTTACAACTGCCGCCATAGATGTATCAAATCTTTCAGCCTCGCTCTGCATCAATTCTCCGCGTTTGCAGACAAGGCGGAATCCTGTCTCGCTGTCAAATGCTCCGCTGACCGTTGCGGCAACGACCTCACCGAGAGAAAAACCGGCAACCACATCGGGATCAATTCCTTTTTCAATCAGAACAGTTGCCGCCGCAAGCTCCATTGCAAAAAGGCAAGGCTGTGTGTTCTTGGTTTCCTTTAATTCTTCTTCCGTGCCATGAAAGCACTGAGAAGATGTGCCGGGGCGGATGTCGTCGCATAGGTCAAAAATCTTTTTAGCAACCGGATATTTTTCATACAGGTCTTTTCCCATACCGGGGAACTGGTCGCCCTGACCTGAAAATACAAATGCTATTTTACCCACTCTTTTGCCCTCAGAAGGATAGGCTCGGCTTCCTCCATAACTTCCTTAACAATTTCTGCCGCAGGCTGCTCTTTCTTGACCATAGCGGCGATCTGACCGGAGAGAAAACACCCCTTTTCGTTGTCACCTTCCTGTACAGCAAGCCTCAATGCACCGGTTGCCAGCGCTTCCAATTCTTCGTCCGGCATACCGCCGTATTCAGCCTTGGAATACTCTCTGGCAAACTGCGTGCGGAGACTGCGAACGGGGTGTCCCAAGCGCTTACCTGTTACCATCGTACAAAGATCCGTGGCTTTTAAGATCTTTTCCTTATATGTGGGATGAATCGTGCATTCATTAGCACTAAGGAAACGGGTTCCCATCTGCACACCGCAGGCACCGAGCATAAATGCTGCGGCAACCCCTCTGCCATCTGCAATACCACCTGCGGCAATGACCGGCAAAGTGGTCGCATCGCAGATTTGCGGAACAAGCACCATCGTGGTAAGCTCGCCAACATGACCGCCGCTTTCGCCACCCTCTGCAATAAGAGCAGAAGCACCGAGGCGAGTCATCAGCTTCGCCATAGCAACTGAAGCCACAACAGGAATAACCTTAATTCCTGCAGCAAGCCATTCCTTAATATATTTAGATGGATTGCCTGCACCCGTGGTTACAACCTCAACTTTTTCTTCTATAACAACTTTTGCAACCTCATCCGCAAACGGACTTAGAAGCATAATATTTACACCAATAGGTTTATTGGTGATCCTCTTGGCAACTTGAATCTGCTGTCTGACATAATCACCAGGAGCATTTCCTGCCGCAATAATGCCAAGACCGCCACCGTTGGACACGGCAGCGGCCAGTTTACCGTCAGCGATCCAAGCCATACCACCTTGAAATACCGGATATTCAATACCCAGCATTTCACAAATTGCTGACTTAATCATAAGCATCAACCCTGCTTGCTCTGGATGAACTTATCCAGGTCGTCAATGGTCTCCACTTTCTGGTCCAATTCAATTTCGATGCCGATTTCGTCCTCCAGGTTCATAAGAAGCTCTACCGTGTCAAGAGAGTCGATGCCAAGCTCAGAGAACTTGCTTTCTGGCTTTACAGCAGAAACATCACAGCCTGTGCGTTCCGAAACGATTTTTGCAATAGCGTCAAAGTACATAATTGAATGCCTCCAAAATAAAAATTTCAAGCAGTTTTTTGCTGTTTGTCGACATTCATTATACTCAAGTGCTGTTCCCAAATCGCACCACGATCGTTCCTTTTGCGTTCCAAATTTATAAAAATATTGTGAATTCTTTTTCAGTTTGTCCCGCATCTTATCAAGTCCCTTAAGGTACACTTTATCGGTGTTGGTATTCTTGAGATTCCCGACACACAGACAATTATTGCGGCAAAAGAAGAAATCCGCAAGAATCCGCCAAGTGCGGCGTAAAAGAGAAATACGGCGTAGCCTTAATCGGCTACACCGTATCTACATACCCCAACTGTCCTTAGCCACCTCTGGCTAATCCTCAAGAGATTTTCCGGGTGGGGAATTTTCATCTTCCAGTTATGTTCTTGCCTATTCCAATATATTCTTGTATCTATTCAGATAGTTACATTTTCTTTTAAAATTCGTCTTCATCATCCTCTGCATCTTCGCCCGACAACGCCTCTTTTAAGGTACGCCAGCCAAGAACGGCACACTTCACACGTGCCGGCATATGGGCAATATCGCGAAGCGCGGATGCTTCTTCCAGAGAGTCAATTTCTTCCTCACTGGCTTCTCCCTTAATCATCTTCATAAAGGTTCTCCCAAGCTGTAAGGCATCCTCTTTCTTCCTGCCAATGACCATTCCGAGCATAATATCCGCGGAGGCCTGCGAAATTGCACATCCGTCTCCGACAAACGCTCCGTCCACAATCGTATCATCCTCGACCTTCAGCTTTAGGAAAATATCATCTCCACAGCTCGGGTTGACACCCTCAAGAACTATGTCGGCATCCGGCAGATCATGCTTGAATTCCGGCCGTACATTATGCTCGGTTAAAATTTCATTATAAAAGCTTCTATTTTCCATATCCCATCCGCTCCCTTACGCTTGCGATACTCTTTACAAAAAAATCTGCCTCTTCTTCCGTATTATAGAACATAAAGCTTGCACGTGTGGCCGATCCGATTCCAAGGTGCTGCAGCAAGGGCTGCGCACAATGATGTCCTGCCCGGACACAGATTCCATCGGCAATCAGAATTTCACTCACATCATGCGGGTGTACCTCATCGATCACAAATGTCAGGATTCCTGTATGCTCTTCCGGCAGATCCGATCCCAGTACATGAACATGAGGCAGCTCTCTAAGACCATCCAAAGCACGCTTTGTCACCTTAAGCTCCTGCTCCTGCATCGCAGCAAATCCAATTTTCTGCACATAGTTGATTGCCGCATGCAGTCCGACTGCTCCTGCAGCATTCACCGTACCGGCCTCGAATTTGTGTGGAAGCTCTGCGTATTTTGCGCCTTCTCTGCTCACAGACTCAATCATCTCACCACCTGTGAGAAATGGCGGCATCACTTTTAATAATTCTTTCCTTCCATATAAGACTCCGATTCCCATCGGTGCGAAGATTTTGTGCCCGGAAAAGGCAAAAAAATCCGCACCCAGTTCCTGTACATTGACTGCCATATGCGGTGTACTCTGTGCACCGTCTACCACAACAACCGCATTTTTCTCATGCGCCATCGCTGCAATTTCCCTAATGGGATTCACTCTGCCAAGTACATTCGATACCTGCGTAATAGCAACAATTCTGGTTTTCTCCGTAATCTGCTCCCGCACTTCATCAAGATCAAGAGAACCATCCTGCCGACACTCCATGAACCGCAATACCGCGCCTGTCGTTCTTGCCACCATCTGCCAGGGAAGCAGGTTGCTGTGATGCTCCATAATGGATACCAGGATCTCATCCCCGGCCTTTACATGACTTAAACCGTAGCTGTATGCAACCAGATTGATGCTTTCCGTTGTGTTCCTGGTAAAAATGATTTCTCTGACCGACTTCGCTCCGATAAAATCACGTACTGCCCTGCGGGCATCCTCATACATCTGTGTTGCTTCGATGCTGAGAGGATAATTTCCCCGTAACGGGTTGGCATTATGCTTCTTATAAAATTCTTCTTCTGCATCAAGAACGGCCTGCGGACGCTGCGAGGTCGCTGCATTATCGATATAAATCCAGTCATGCTCCATGCCGGTACTCTTCCGGAATCCTTCCGAAGTCAGCAGGGGGAATTCGCTCCTGTAATCTTTCATATGCCATCTCCCCCCAGTTCCTGATCAATCATTGCGATAAAAGCTTCGTCTGCAATGAGACTCTTCAAGCGTTCAATACCGGCTCTTGCCATCATATCTTCTGCCTGTTCCCTGCTGATTCCTCTGCTTGCCAGATAAAATAGGGTATCCTCATCCAGCTCTCCAATTGTTGCGCCGTGGTTACCTACCACATTTTCCTCCGAACAAAGAATCACCGGGACCGTCTTATTTTCCACATCCTCGCCCAGCATCAGTACGGTTTCCTGCTCGTTTCCTACGGAATCAGAAGCTCCTGTCTTAAAATCAATTGTTCCCCGGAAGATCTTCTTCGCCCCATCCCGCAGGGAACCCTGTACATTGATTTCACTTTCCGTACATCTGCCAAAATGGTTGACCACCTCATTCATATCAATGACATGAGTATGCTCTCCAATATATCCGATATCGCTCTTAAAGCTGCTTTTCCCGCCCTTTAAGTCAATCGCTGTATCCGAATAAATATCTCCTTTTCCCAGATATACCTGAACCAGTTCGATACGCGCATTCTTTTCACAGGATCCCTGAATGGTATTGTATACAAGGGAATCCTCCTTGCTGTGCTGTAACTGGATAAGACGGACATGCGCCCCCTCTTCCAAAGTCAGATTCGTATATACGGCAAGCTTATTCTCGGGGGTATAATCCATATAAACGGTGATCTGCTCGTCCTTTGCCGCATGAATATTAAATTTCTTACTGCTGTATTCCCCCTCTCCCTGAATGGAAAAGTGGACAGGTTCTTCTTTCACCGCCACATTTTCTTCCGGAAGTACGGTTGTATGTTCCATATCCCAGGGAAGCTTTGTCTCATTGACCTTCAGCCAATTCCAGGTCTTCGATGGGAGCTTATTGATAATCATATCTGTCATGGCCCTCTCTCCTTATCCTATGCTGCCCTTCATTTCAAGACGAATCAGATTATTCATTTCTACGGCATATTCCAGCGGGAGCTCTTTCGACACATTGTCTGCGAATCCGCTGACAAGAAGCGCTCTGGCGTCTTCCTCGCTCATGCCTCTGGACATTAAATAAAATACGGCATCGTCACTGATACTTCCGATCTTCGCCTCATGTCCTACAGCAGCATCCTTTGTCCGGATGTCCATAGCCGGTATCGTGTCCGAACGAGACTCGGAATCCAGCATCAGGGACTGACAGGAAACCGCAGACTTTGACTTCTTCGCTTCCTTATTGATCACTACACTGCTCCGGAAGGTGCTGATTCCACCGCCCTTACTGATGGAACGGGTATTCATATAAGAGCTTGTATTCGGCGCGGCATGAACCACCTTCGCACCGGTATCCAGATTCTGTCCTTTTCCGGCAAAGGTTACACCGGTAAATTCCATCCTGGCGCCCTCTCCCTTTAAGATACTCATCGGATACAGACAGCCGACATGGGAGCCAAACGAACCGGAAACCCATTCAATCGTACCGCCTTCCTCCACAACTGCTCTTTTTGTATTGAGGTTATACATATTTTTAGACCAATTTTCAATGGTCGAATAGCGCAGCTTTGCATTTTTCTTCACATAAAGCTCCACACATCCGGCATGAAGATTGGCTACGTTATATTTCGGAGCCGAACATCCTTCGATAAAATGCAGGCTTGCTCCTTCATCTACGATAATCAGGGTATGCTCAAACTGTCCTGCACCTTTGGCATTCAGACGGAAATAGGACTGCAGCGGAATCGATACCTGCACTCCCTTCGGTACATAAACGAAGGAACCTCCGGACCACACTGCTCCATGCAATGCTGCAAATTTGTGGTCCCGTGGTGTCACTAGCTTCATAAAATACTTACGTACCATATCCGCATATTCACCCTTCAAGGCGCTTTCCATATCCGTATATACGACACCCTCTGCTTCCACTTCCGATTTTACGTTATGATAAACCAGCTCGGAATCATACTGGGCGCCCACACCGGCTAAGGATTTCCGCTCTGCCTGCGGGATTCCCAATCGTTCAAAGGTATCCTTGATATCCTGCGGTACGTCCTTCCATGATCCCTGCATCCTGGTATTCGGCCGTACATAGGTGGCAATATGGTCAATATCCAGGCCTTCGATGGAAGGTCCCCAGTCAGGAACGGGCATTTCATTATAAATTTGCAGGGATTGAAGACGAAACTGCTGCATCCACACAGGATCATCCTTTTCCTTCGACAGCTTGTCCACAATTTCCGGAGTCAGACCCTCTTCCATACGATAAGCATCTTTTTCTTCATCACGGATATCATAGATGCTGCGGTCAATATCATCTACCTGACTTTTTTCTCTCATTTTACGCACACCTTTCTTTCCGGAATTCATGGCTGTCCCCAACCTCATCCGGAACTACTTTTACCCGGCACTAATTGACTGCTGTGAACTCCTCAAAGCCCTTTTCATTAATTGTATCTACCAGAGAAGCATCTCCGTTTCTGACAATTTTCCCTTCCTCCATGACATGGGTAACATCCACATGCAGGGATTCCAGAATTCTCGTACTGTGCGTAATAATCAGAAGACTTCCCCCGCACTGCTCCTTATATAGCTGGATTCCTTTGGAAACCGTCCGGACTGCATCGACATCAAGACCGGAATCCGTTTCATCCAGAATCGCAAGCCTGGGCTCTAACATCAGCATCTGCAGAATCTCCGCTTTCTTTTTCTCACCTCCGGAAAAACCGACATTCAGATCACGCTCTGCATAGGACTCATCCATGGAAAGCAGCTTCATGGTTTCCGAAAGCTTCTTCTTAAAGTCCCACAGACGGATCCGCTTTCCCGTCTTTTGCTCCAAAGCACTGCGGATAAAGGAACTCAGCGTCACTCCGGGCACCTCGATCGGATTCTGGAAGGATAAGAAGATTCCCTTCTTTGCACGCTCATCCACTGACAATTCGGTAATCTCTTCTCCATCAAAAAGAATACTGCCGGAAGTAACTGTATAACGGGGATGTCCTGTGATGGCATACCCCAATGTTGATTTACCTGTTCCGTTCGGTCCCATGAGTACATGTGTCTCATCACTTCCTATAGAAAGGTCCACTCCGTCCAGGATTTCTTTATCTTCTACATTCACATGTAAATCTTTAATTTCTAACAAAGTATGTTTTGACATTTATTTTTCCTCCTGCTTCGCTGGATTTTTGCTCGTTAATGAGCCCAGAAAACCAAATGTCTGCTTCGCATCCGCTTGGTTTTCTCTGAGGCTCATTACATCTTTTATTAATTAATTTACATAAACTCGCAAACCCGCACTTCGTGCTTTTCATCCTGCTTCGCAGGATCTTTGCTCGTTAATGAGCCCAGAAAACCAAATGTCTGCTTCGCATCCGCTTGGTTTTCTCTGAGGCTCATTACATCTTTTATTAATTAATTTACATAAACTCGCAAACCCGCACTTCGTGCTTCTCATCCTGCTTCGCAGGATCTTTGCTCGTTAATGAGCCCAGAAAACCAAATGTCTGCTTCGCATCCGCTTGGTTTTCTCTGAGGCTCATTATATACCCATTTACCTACCGTGTAAATAGGTTAATTGGATAAATAGTATTTTTGTCTCTTTATATTTTCACACGCTGTGTCATCACTCTCTCTCATAAACTAAAAGCAGGGTTCCATCCTCTACCGACACCATTGCGTTCTGACCAATAAAGGAATTGCTTACGCCCAGCGTAAAATCAGAGGTCAGACTCCCGACATATTCATACTTAAGTCCCCGTATCACTACGCCGTCCGCCTTGTCGCTCAGACAGATCACCGACAGACTTCCCTTAAGGGCAGAAGAAAATGTTTTGCAGCCGTTCCACAGAACTTCCATCCGGATGCCGTCACCCATCATCTGGATCTGACAGCCCTTCTTCGCATACAGACTCATCAACTGCACATTGGCAAAGGTATGGGAAACCCGTGCTCCGCCACAGCCGCCATAAATCAGGATTTCATGGTATCCCTTTTCATAAGCCTTCGCTACCGCCAGCCCCATATCCGTGTCATCCTTTTCAACCGGAACAACCTCATGCGGAATCTCTCCGATTGCCACTTTAACTGCTTCTTCCGTCAAAATATCATCATACTTAATGGAATCCAGATCTCCTACCAGAAAATCCGGACGCAGCTTATTTTTCAATAAAAATCCCAGACCGCCATCAGCAGCAATGACATAAATATCCTTTTTCATTTCCGGCTTACGGCATCCGCTTCGACAGGTTGTACAATCGTGGGTGCAGCTTTCCTCCTGCGCTCCGTAGCCTGCCCATTTAAGCAATGCAAGTAGTTGTACGGCTTCATTTCCCATCGGTGAAGCACCGATGATAATAGCCTGTTTATATTCTCTGGCAATCTGATTCATGACGGATTTCCTACCCTTTTGTTATTGTCCTTTTGTTATTGTCCTTCTGTTATCATTTCTATAAATAAATACAATAAAGGTAACTATTCAGCACCCCATTCGTAAAACCGTTGCTACCGCTTAATAAAGGAAGGATCTTCCTCAACCAGCTCAATAAATGCCTGTGCAACATCCGGGTCGAACTGTGTTCCCTTTCCATTCTCCAGTTCTCCGATGGCATACTCCACACTTAGCTTTTCCTTATAGGCTCTGCGCGATACCATGGCATCGAAGCTGTCACACACCGCAAGAATTCTTCCGAGAATCGGAATCTCCTTTCCCTTGATTCCATTTGGATAGCCCTTTCCGTCATAACGTTCATGATGGGATAGAACTGCCGGAATCACATAGTTCATATGAGGCAGAAAACGAATCATCTCAACCGATTTTTCCACATGGGTTTTAATCACCTCATACTCTTCCTTCGTAAGCTTTCCCTTCTTCTTTAAGATATCATCCTGAATACCGATTTTACCAATATCATGAAGCAGTCCTGCCACCCTCGCTGTCTGAATGTCCTCCTTTGGAAGTCCCAGCTTTATGGCAAGTCTCTCTGCATATTTTGAAACATTTTCAGAATGCTCAAAGGTGAAGGAATCTTTGGCATCAATTGCTGCCATAAGAGCAAAAATCGTCGGCGATACCTGATTATACCACTTTTCGTTGTCCTGCTTCTTTTCCTCTAAATCCTCTTTTTCATAAACCTCAATACAGTTCTTGCCGTTTTCTTTCGCATAAAATGAAGCCTGTCTGGCCTACCGGAACAACTCTGTCGCATTTTCCGCAATCAGAATATCACAGGCAATGCCAATACTGAGGGTAATAAGCTGAATTACTTTCGGCTTATCCTTTGTAGTTTCGAGCATTACACTCTGAATCTGCTTCGCAAAGGCGATCAGATTATCCTTGCGGTTGTCCGGCATAATAATCAAAAACTCATTGCCACCTACACGAAATATCTGTGTATCTCCATCTGTAAGCTTCCGCATCTGTTCTGCTACCCAGTGCAGGACTTCATCACCTGTACTTTCTCCATACAAATCGTTATACAGTTTAAAGTTATCAATGTCCAGATAAAGCATTCCTGCAGTATGAAGCCGGATATCCAGTTTTTCAAGACATTCCCGGCAGTAATTCCAGTTATATAAACCGGTCAGTCCATCATGGATCGACACCTGATACAGCTTTTCATAAGCATGAATACTCTTTAGCACACCGGATACACTGTTTCCAATCTGCCGGATGCAATCCACTTCATCATAAATAAACCGGTTCTTTCTATAAAGCTCTACATATAAAAATCCATAAACCTGATTATCGTATTTAAAAACAGCAGCGGCAGGGTCCTTATAAATCCTGTCACTGTTGCAGAATCCACGGATCTGTGCTTCTACTTCCCCGGTTAACAGCTGTCTTCCATTCTCTGTATAATCTGTAAAATGTCCTTCTTCTTCTTCAATAATATGCACATGGGAACCCGTTACCGCAGCACTTAAAGTATCTCGGATCATCTGATACAGGACCTTTTTGCTCACAACAGATGTCACTTCATCCTGAAACTCTGTCAGATGATCCACAATATATTTCTTCTTTTGCAACAGGGTATATTGAAATACTGATAAAGCAGGATGATAAAAACAGGTAACACGCAAAAGTTCCTATCGAAATAACAATATAAAAATTTCCATTCATCAACAGGTTCATTAAGCTTCCCATTATTCAAGTCTCCTGTCTTTATAATTTACACATCCCCACAATTCAATGAAAATATACTATAAATGGAAAAATATGTAAAGTAGAAAGAGACAGGAGCAAGCAGCACTTCACTAAACTTCCAGCCCTCTTTGTATCTTCGTCTCAAATACTATGCTTCTTTTTCATAATCTTATTTGTCAAGTTCCATTTATATCAACTGAAAAGCCACTATACCCATAGTTTGACCTGTTTATTCGCCTATCCAGAATGCATAGTCCGTTTTTGTTGTTCCATCACAGAAATATGCTTTTGCATATATCTTGTTCCTCGTACCGGGTTTTATCTTTACATTTTCCCACACAAAAACAGTGCTCTCATTATTAGGACACTCACAACGAGACATTCTGCCGAGCGAAACATCATTTATGCAAAGTTCCACAGTATCCGCATTTGAATAAACCTTTACAAAAGGCACATCACAGGCCCTGTATTCATGCCTGCGTTCCGTTATATAAACGGTTTTTTCGCTGCTCCATACGGATCTGTAGAAGAAGTATGCATCCTTGGGAACACGCTCCCTTGTACAAAGCCCCTTGTCATTCTGCGATTTTGTATCTCCCTCTACTCGTTCATAAGACGCAAAATCGAACATACACCATATAAATTGAGCCCACAGGTACTTCCTGACTGAGAATTGTTTCCACAGAACCTCATGCAGCTGTGACTGATAATTCTCATAATGCCGTACTCCGACAGGATCTATATCGCTCTTCCAATCCACATTATCCTTGTGCTGCGAAATCGCACCACCTCCACCGTATTCAGAAAGACAGACAGGGCGCTTTTCCTTTTCGTTGTGGTATAGGTCAAGCCATTTGCCAAATTTCTCGGCACTACCCGCTTCCTTGTACCAGCCGAAATAACGATTATACCCGACTACATCGGCGGGAAGCTCTAAAAATCTTCCATAAAACTGATTATCGGCAAAGGTTTTCAGCCTTGTATCATCCTCTTCACAGGCAATTTCATAAAGCTCATTGTAAAGCTCGAATATTTCATCGGTCATCTGATGAAGCTCATTAGACAAGCCCCAGACAATAACGGACGGGTGATTATAATTCTGTCTTATAAGCTCACGAAGCTGTTGCTTTGCATTATCGGCAAAGCCGTTTGAGAGGACATGAGTATCGCTTTCGTCATCAGACATTTTATTGATGATACCTATTTCCGTCCATACGCACAGGCCAAGTCTGTCACATAAGGAATATTCATGGTCACAATGCTGGTAATGAGCCATTCTTACAGCGGTACACCCCATATCACGAATGATATGATAATCACGTTCACGCTGAGCATCGCTCATTGCCCAGCCTGATTCATAACTGTCCTGATGATAGTTCACACCATGGAGCGGATATGATTTTCCATTGAGAAAAAAACCGTTATCTGCGTCTATTTGATATGAACGTATTCCAAACTTTTGTTCAACGGCATCAACAGGTTTTCCGTCATAAAATAAGGTTATATCTGCACGGTAAAGGGCTGGATCGTTTACTCCGTTCCATAACTTCGGACAGTTAATTTCACCTGAAAGCATTATCCTGTCCTTGTCTGCTCTGCCAAAAAGCTCCTCCACAAGTTTCCCCTGCGGATCAAATATTTTAGCCTTAGCTTCTACAATTTCGGCTTTATCTAGTTTGACAAGCATGTTTATATTCGCAGCAGATTCCGAAATATTGTGCGGCATTATATATACCCCGCAGGAGCCACTGTCATTCAGGGCAATATGAACGGGATCAACTATAATCAGTTTGACTCCCCTATACAAGCCGCCCATTTTGGTAAAATCACCCTGATCAGCTATCGGTGCAATATAGTTGGTTGGAGCATTGGATACGATAACAGCTATCAGGTTATCTTTGTCAGCACATATATAGTCCGTTAAATTGAACCTGAAAGCAGAATATCCCCCACTATGCTTCCCTATAAATCTGCCATTTATATAGACTTCCGCAACAGTATTTGCGCCTTCAAATTCCAGATAGATCTCTTTTCCATCACATTCTTCGGAACTCAGAACCAGACTTCTACGGTAACATACAGACCCATGGTAGTAATCACCTCCGTTTTCGCTGATATCCATAGTCTTGCCTGCGCCGTCCTCTGAATTATATGTATGCGGCAGCACAACAAACTGCCATGACGTATCCGCATATTCAGGAGAAATAACATCTTTTTTTGATATGCCTATTTCATCCTGAAACTTGGTAAATTTCCAAAAATTGTTGAATTCCCTGATTGTTCTCAAATAACCACCCCTTTATTTTTTTAATTTTAATAGATTATAATGCTGGTTGACAGGCGCGGTCAATGAATGATATTATTACGATATAACAATTTTAGCATGATCATTGATGAAAATTATACGAAACAACTCGACCTTAATTCCATAAGTGAATTCGCAGGTGTTTCTTCACAACATTTGTGTAGATTATTCAGACAGACTTTGAACTGCAGACCAATGGAATACATCACAAAGCGTAAGATACAGGCCGCTAAAATACTTCTGACGGAAACACAGCAAACTATCGAACAAATAGCTGAAGAAACAGGCTTCTGTGACAGCAGCTACTTTTGTAAAATTTTTAAAAGAAACGAGTGTATTACTCCTTCTCAATTCAGAAATACAGAATAGGTTTTAATGAACAATGTGTGTGAGGTCGGATGTCGATTGTTTTTTGACCATTATTTACTTCTATTTGCTTTAACTTAAAAAGCCGTAAGCCAATGCTCACAGCTTTACATTTTTTTATTCCATCAGTTTTACAAACTTAAAGTTATCTATTTCTCCTCTTCGTTAAGACCTGGTTCATTACATATTACTTGCTATCCCTGATACCTTATTCTTTCTACCAGCGTTTCCTTTTTCAGATTACTGCTTAAAACGCAGGAAAGTACAATCTGCAACAGACCGACCAAAAAAATCATAA
>Ga0129312_1000515_pt1 | contig 31841 bp, 31 predicted proteins | sample O827metagenome_FD_94434 | JGI IMG/M metagenome (GOLD analysis project Ga0129312, IMG submission 94434) | Orangutan group fecal microbial communities from Wisconsin, USA - O827 metagenome | ecosystem: Host-associated > Mammals > Digestive system > Large intestine > Fecal | place: USA: Wisconsin... | reverse complement strand
GCTCGATTTGTCATGCAATTTTCAATGTGCTGATTGCGGTGAATACGTCACCGCCACTATATTCAAAACATTTCTGTTTTAAAAACTTTTTATTGACTATTTCTAATAGTTAGTCTCGTATTAATCCCAAATAGAAACTATTATTTACACTAGCTCTTCTAAAAATAATTTGTGTCTGCTGATTAAGCAGATATCTGTAACTTCCAACTCTTGCATCTGCTCCGGTCATACCAGAATCGGAATAATGCAAAAGCGCACAAAGTATTCGCCACTGAATCCTAGATTACAATCAATTTTTCATCATCAACTATTTCTTTTAAAGATTGATATATTTCTTTCACATACAAATTAGTCGCAATCAACACATGGTCAAAAGTATCGCCATTCGATAATGCTTCTAAACCGTTGATCCTATGTCCCTGACATTCTGTCCCCCATAATGATCGGTCTCTATCAACCAACCCTAATACCGGAATGCGATATGTATCCATGCAATCCAGCAAAAGTCTCGCTGCTCTTCCCGCAGGATATATATATACTCTCCCTAAGTTTTTAATAAAATCAAGTTGCCGAAAGTCAACATACCTCAAAACAGAACCCTTATCTCTTTCTTGTGGAAACATATTACCGAGAATCACCTTATCTTGGTTATTAAAAACTATTTCTCGATGTAAAGCACATATTCTATATGCCTTTAAACCTTTGAAATATACCAAACCTACGCTTTCAATATCCTTTTCTCTTTCATAAGCTTCCCTTTCCCATTGCAATATATCCTGACGATCTATATCATCATAAAAACTTCCATTACAAATCAGCAATTCATTATGATCCGTCAACACGTTACCCTTTAAAAAAATTCTGTTAGACAAATCAGCCATAATTTCATTTGTTTCAAAATAATATCTTTCGCTTAGACATATATTCTTTTTTCTGCTTTTACTCGCCATTTTATTGCTTTCTGTTGGCGTCCACCTTTGCTTATGCCTTATATGAAAGGCAAGTTTATTCTTTATCTCTCTAACCTTCATACCTGCTTTTACAGCTTCCCCCAAAAACCAATGATCCCATTCTGGTCTTCCTAACATAAATCCTTTATCCGGAAAAACATCTATATAATTATTTAAAAAGAAAAAAACATCAATTCCAGAGAAATAATATTCCCCATCTGTATCCAATTCATTTTCAATATCGTAGCGGTGTAAAATCAAAACTGTATCTGGAGTTGAATAAAAATAAAATTGTAAAGCTTCTATAGGCAAATGTTTTAAAAAAATATCCGAATTAATAATGCCGCATATTTCTCCTTTATTATTGCAGCAGTTATACTTTAATGCCTGTAATATATCATAAATATATGGAAAGGGCTTTCCCGTCTGTTCTTTTCCTGAACGTACAAGCTCTACAAAAGTGATCTCTCGAAAAAAAGGCTGAAGTAATTTGATTTCTTCAGCCTCATTACAGGAAATAACTTCAAATCCCATATTCCTCCAAGTCTGTAACGCCCTTCTTTGCTTTTGAATTTCATATTCATCTATTGAATACATTAACGATGTTGCTATTAGCATAATATCTATCCGTCCTTGTATAGTAAATTTATCAAATCCGTAAGTGTAATAAAGTCTTTTTTATATTCAAAACTCATTGATTTCAGTTGTTCTGTTATTTCATTTTCATATTGATAATTTATAATAACTATAAGACTATCTTCTTTCTTATCTAATAATTTATCTGAATTGATAATGCTAATTCCATTTAATGTCTTACCATCTAATAAGCTATCATTATCGCAAAAAAATCTCACCTTAATACCAATATCCATAAAATATTTGGAAAAACTGTTTCCATAAAAACCAGCTCCAAAGATAATACAATTATTATCATGTTGGTTAAATAATAATTGAATCCACTTATTTGCTTGTTGTTTTTTTTCATCATCTAAGACAATGTTTGAAAATTTTTCCCATAGGGAATATTCAGATTTTCTAGTTTTATCTTCGTTTCCTACATTTTCTGCTATACTAACTCTATGTCCATATTGTTCTATATAGAATTTCCAAAAATCTAAATCATATCTTTCCCAAGCATGGCAGCCAAACGGCAGTTGATCATGATTTAATTGAAAACATTTCTGAACTTGTCTTTCATGTGAGAACTGCAAAGCAACTTCTATTGGTGCAACCTTAAATCCTTCATCTACAATAGATGAAAAAAACAAATCCTCATTTTTAATTTGCTCCCCCAATAAGGGTTTCCTCTCTTCTAAAACTCGGATAAAACCAGATACCTTACGCAGGGACAACCCGCCATTTCCTACATACCACAAATAATGAGACGAATCTATATAATTAAAAATACCATAAAGCCACGGAGCACCTATATAGTCATAACCTAAACTACAAAAATAAGATAACTGATCCGAAAATACAAATGCATCTAATTGATATATTAATATGTACTCATATTGCTGAAATCTCTTGTAGAAATCTTTCGATAGCATTAATCGATTGTAGGATTCAACATTAGTAAAAAAATCTTGCGGAAATCGCTCTATACTATCAAATAAATGCATGTCAACATATAATCCAAATGGCACAACTGCTATTATCCTATTCTTTACAAAGATTTTTTCAAGTTGATTTAATGATATTATTTCATTTTCATTTAACTGTTGTGTATAAATTGGAACAACAATTGCAACATTATCATTTTTTTTCATAAATTTAGATATTCGTCCTCTATTTCCATAAAACAAATACATTACCAGAATGACTAATATTTTTTAATATCTGTTCTGTATGCAGCATATCACACCCTATAATAATAGAACAATTTTTATCAATTTCTGAATAATATTTTACAGGGTTTCCATATAATTGTTCTTCTTTTCTTATTTGATCATCTGAAATAATAAAACCGCAAAAGTCACTTATTTTATTATGAAGTAATAACCATACCTTCCGTGCATAAACCCCTGTTCCATATACATAAATCTTCGAATTCATCTTCACAAAATCAAGTATACGGCTTTCCTCTGCAGCCTTACTCTTCACTGCTTTTATTTCTTCTGTCGAATTCCACTGTGCATTAAGCTTAAAGGAATATTTCCTCATTGCATTTTGTAAGATGAGATCTATATCATAGGATCGAAGTTCTTTTATCAGGTTTAAAGCTTTCATTATATTCTGCTTATTACACATATTTTTCATAAAACATTTTCGCTTTATCAATGGAAGTCCATATTCTTCCATACAGATATCTGGATTTTGGTAAATATCAAAATCACAAGTATCCGTATATGTTTCATATGTATATCCTTTATCCGTTAAATACTTAAATATACCCAATTCATACCCCGAATAGATATCTTCGATACTACTAGACATAATCAGCATTTTGATTGTTTGATCATTAAAATATTCTTCCAACGTAGATTGTATTATTTTCTTATTTCTAAAAACCAAAAAAAATGATTGTAAATGAGTAAACATTCCATCTCTCACAAGATTCAATCCCCAAAAATCACTTTTTTTATTTTCCATATATTTAAAAATATCTTGAAATGACGTTAATGGTCCATAAAATGTATCATTGCAGAAAATAATTTCATCCCATTGATTTTCCCTGCTATTGATACAATACCTCTCATACCCAAGCTTGAATGCACCTATGTCAAATCCAATGTTATCTCTTATTACGATATTTTTCGTATACTTTGATAATATATAGTATCCTTCATCACATACAAATCCATTTATAACAATAACTAATTCTGTTGCTACTTCATTTAAGTCTTTCAGCAAAAATTCAATATATGAATCTACGATCCCATCAGAATCATAGAAGCTGAAAATCGCTAGTCTTTTCTTTTCTCCCATCATATTCTTATTCCTATTTATGTGGCTTAGGATATTGTGTACTTCCTACAACATCTTCTAAAAGTATATCATTCCATGATATACTTTCCGAAACTTCTCTGACCTTTTTCCCAAGGAACTCTGAATGGCAATACAAACCAGGTACTATTCTTCCTTGCAAATAATCTGAACTATAATTTGAAAATTCACCCTTAATTAAATTACTACACCCCTTTTTTAAACATTTTATTCCAAAGACATCTGGAAATAAAACATTTAGGGCATTCTCACTAAACTGGAAAAAATGCCACGGTCTTTCATGACTACTATATGAATAATGTGTTTCTACAAAAATATATCCATCTTGCTTTAATAGCTTAATCATTTCTAACGATGCTACCCAAGGCATTGCCAAATGCTCAAAAACAGCATTTGAAAAAATCAAATCAAATTTTTTTCCTTCAAAATACTGACTAAGTTTATGTGCATCGCCGACTACATCCACATTTTTGCCTGGATAATAATCAAATCCTGTATAATGGGCCCTTTTAAAATTTTCTCTAAATGAAATATTCACACATCTTGAACCAACTTCTAAAATTTCTGCTCCAGGTTTATCACATAATTCAATTAGATATTTCATCCAATTATCATGTGAAATATCCTCATCATGTGCCACATCCTTATTTTCAAATAATTCATCTGGTACACGAAAGTTAAAAATATTATTTTCAAGTAATTGTTCTTTTATTTCTTTCGAATATCGAGCAGAAGCAATCAAAATCTCATATTCTGAATATTTTTCTTTATAATCACTAAGCAAAATCACAGGAATATCATTCCAAAATCCACTTTTATTATTATCAATCACTGCGACAGTTGATCCAGCATATTTTTCCATTAACTTTTCTGCATCTTTACCTGCCCCGAATAAGACAACTTTGTTCTCCATATAGTATATCCCTCTCATGCATCATGTTCTATTTGTAGTATAGCTAGCAAATTGTTTTGAAACACCTCCATGGTAAAAAAACGTTCATATGTTTTTTTTGCTTCCTTTTTCATCTTTATTACTTCATTCCTGTTTTGAATACACCAATATAATCTTTCAGCCAGTTCATCTACATGTGCGTTTTTAAAAACAATTCCGTTTTGCATATTAGATATATACTGAGTTATACCTGCTGCATCAGAAACAATACAGGGATTTCCATATGACATTGCTTCAATTGCAGTTAATGACAAGGTTTCATTTCTTGATGGAACCACCAATATATCTATTTGCGAATATATCTCCTGCATTTTGCTTTTTTCTATTTCCCCACAAAAAAACAAATTATCCAGTCCCTTGCCCAGTTCCCTTAACTGCTGATAATAATCTTCATCCATCACTTTTCCAATAATCCAAAACTGCGCCTGACCGTAATATGTCTTAGATAATTTCTTTAATGCTCTAATAAAAATATCTTGTCCTTTTATAGGATATATAGAACCAATTACTGCAAAAACCAATTTACTCTTTTTTACACAACGATTTTTTGCCTCTGGTATTCCACATGGCAAAAGATCAATTGGCCATCGTCCTATGTTACAAATAAAATTTTTTTTTGCAATATCGCTAACCGCATATATTTTCACATTACTATTAAGTCCTTGAAGAATATCTTCTTTCCAATAATCCATATAGTCATATATATTTTCAGAATCATGTAACCACACAAAAACAGGCCTATATTTTGCAATTTCTATTGCACATAAAATCATAGGTAATGTATTTACCAATATGTAGTCATATTGATCAAGCCATTTGATTTTTTCCCATTTATTCATAGATATATTAGGGCATAAAATCACAGATATACCTTGCTTGTTTATCTCATTTATAAAGCTTTGTGTTCCCTCCTCAGCAATAAGATCAATATCACAATAGCTATCTTTTAAAGCCAGCGCACAATTAAGCACTGCAATTGCTCCCCCATGGTATCCTAAAGAGTTTGATATAATAGCCATTTTTCTTTGTTGTTTATTCTTTATACCTAACGCTTGATAATATTGTATCGGATTTTCTACATTACTGTTATATTCCGCAAAATGAATTATTTGTTCCCTGTTACAGCCTAGTTCTAACAACTGCTTTTGCATCTGTCTCGCATATTGGCTTACCAGGATAATTTGATCATAATTTAATAATTTAATATCCTCCGGTAAAAAAACATATGCATCATCCATTTTTTTGCCAGTCTTCTTTCTATCATTATCCAAAAAAGCAATTATTTTATCTTCTCGATTTATTTTCTTTTTGAACGTTTGATATAATTTACCTGTTCCAAAAATGACAAGACGCATATTAATCCAGTTACCCTTCTTTAGATTAATCTAATATCTATTTTACAACTACCAAAGTGCCACCTTCATCTGCCAAAGGTATTTTTTTCAAACGGAATCCCATTTCTTCTTCATATTTTTTTACTGCTATTTTTACTCCTTCTAAAAAACGATTATTATAATCATGTATAAAAATAGCTCCGCCTTCCTCTAATCTGGGATAAAAATATCGTAAGCCTTCTAAAATTGATATTTCAAAATCTACATCTATAGATACAAATGCATATTTCTCTTTTTCCAACCCTTCTGCAGTACCCGGAAATAATCCCTTGCGTACGATGCATCTTTGTGCATATGGCATTATTGATAAAACATATTCTTCACTTGTTTTCTTAAATCCATCAAAAAAATCTTCTGGAACTCTGCCTAATGCCAGTTCCTGTTCAAATTCATCTTTATCAAAAGAGTCAAACGTATCAAATAAATATAATGTTTTTTCTGGGAATTTGGCATTTATTAACCTTGAAAAGGTTCCCCTAAAGACTCCTACCTCTGCAACAGATCCTTCTATTTTATTTTGAATTATTTCATTTGCAAGTAATTCAAATGTTCTATATCTAAAATAGTCAGTCTGATAACTTATCCCTGCAAAGCTGTTTTTAGTGGTAAGCAGTGTATCGTCCACTAAATCAAAACCATTTTGCGAAATTGCTATATAACGCCTCGCCTGAATATCATTTTCCGCAATGAATTTTTCATACAGAATAGGAAAAATTGATTGCACATGAATGTCATATGATGAAATCACTCTGCAGCAAGCTGGAACCGAAGTATAAATATTTCCTCCATCAGCCCATTCCCAGTTATTTAATAGAATTAGTTTTTTTAAATCCAATCCTAACTCCATAGCTGTCTGGTATATTTCACGTTCATATCCATGTACGCACACCATAATATAATCATATTGCATACCGATTATTTCATTTGGTTCATAAACTTTTTTTTCTTCAAAATAATCTTTACTTTTTTTGGTTTCTATAAATCCGAGTATCTCATCTTTTTCCAGTTCACCGCATTGTAAATACTCAGTAGCGATATTTCCTGTTCCCCATATAAAAACATTCATTAGATTCCTCTCCATTTCGGCTTATACATTTTTATAATTGACTATCATTCTTTCATAATACTGTACTAACTGCCTGGTGACATATTCTGGTTTCAAACGTTCAATACTTTTTAATGCATTATTTCGCATTTCAATCATTTTATTTTCAGGATAATCAAGCAAACAAAATATTTTATTTATAAAGCTCTCCGTATCACCTATTTTACACAAAGCACCATTTACACCATCAATTATTAGTTGTTCAAAGCTAGCTCCATCGCACCCCAAAACTATTTGGCCTAATCCCATCGTTTCAATACATGCATTAGATAGATTCTCCATTAAAGATGGCAAAACGACAAACTTAGCTTTTTTTATAATCGGGACAAGACTTGAAAAGCCTATTGCTGGATGATAAATGATTCGATCAGCATATTCTTTAGCATTTCTATATATCTCATTTATCCATTTAGGCTCTCCATCCCCAATTATTGCAAAATATATCTCTTTCTGTCCTGATAATATTGCATATATACTATCTGCTATTACCCCTAAACCTTTATGTTCTACTAATGTCCCATAAAAAAGAATATACTTTTTTCCTTCAAAATGATCTATATATATTTGTTCATTAATTTCCTGCGACTCTAACATAAATGGTGTTTCAATAACTTCTACCTTTTTATTAATATCTTTTGCAAATCTATCTGAAATAAGATATGAAGGGGCAATTATTCCATCACATTTTAATGCAGAACTAATTTCAATTTGCGCCCGTATCTCCATTCTCTTTTCTTGCCCCGTAGCTGGCCATAAAAGTGCGTATGAAGATAAACGCAATACTGCGGGAATATTAAAATCATGAAATAGTGAAATGCCACACAAATTAGTATATTGAATAATGTCTACTTTTTTGCTTTCTAAAATATGTTCTATTCCTTTATGAATCACGCAGGCAAAATATATATCTTGTGCCAACTCATCTTTTTCTTGAATACCATATGTAATAATCTCGGAACATCTGACTCTATAAATATTCATTCCCAAGAATTCATATTCAACAGTTCTATTTGAACACGTTACAACCGTCACTTCATGTCCCCATTCTAAAAGTGTTTTGGCTGTTCGCATCAAATATTTTGGAAATCCAGTTGTTGGACCATTATTTTCTACAAATCCTGGAGTGGCAAATAAAATATGCATATATTTTCTCCTTATAAACTAAGCACTACTTCTTCAAGAGAAATAATATCAATATCAATTATTTTTTTTATATTCTCCTTTATCTCCTTATATTCCATTACTGGTGTAATAACGATTACATCTGGTTTAGGTAACTTCTCAATATCCTCTTGTAAACCATAATACTTTCCATTGTATATAATCATATTTCTATCAATGGAATACAATACTAATATGTCCTCTTCTAACTGCTTTTTTAAATGTTCCCCCAAAGAACCCATACCATATATTGAAATAGATTTATACTTTCTATCTTTAAAGAAGGAGCTTATTTTTTTCCCTTGCTCCATGCTTTTTAACCAGAAATCTAACAAAAAATAATAGTTTGCATATTTTTCTAATGTTTTCTTTTCTTTTTTTTCATCAATTATCACAATACTTTTGTCAATTGAAGCCATTTCTTTTTCCATCATTTCTTTCTGTAGTAATGCATAAACAATATTAGGGAAGTATTTGTAATACTTCTTCAGAAGGAATAATAACTTTATTGATTCCATATTTTTTTAATTCTTGAACGATATCATTTTGTACCTGCACATTTACACCTATAACAATTTCATATTCAGACCTGTTAGATAACCGAATAAATTCCTGCAAAGATAATACTTCCTTCATCTCACATTCTTTATTTGATACAATATATCCATCTATTTGAATGCCACATATGCGTAATAATTTATATATTTTCTTTCCAAATACTCCATGACCATAAATATAAACATTTTCTCTTTTTATGTGAGATACAAAATCATATAGTATTTGAAAATTACCAATTTCCTTTTCTCGTCTTGCCATATACGAATCTATATTCAACCTTACTGCCTCATCTAAAATATATATCTGCCTATCTGAATAATATTTCCTATAATGATTTTTATATAAATTTATCTCTTTTGTATCAGGTATGTATTTCCACGTAACCATCAATGCATTAAATACATCTTCAATATACTTTTCTGTATGTATATTGATCCTAAAAGCTCCTATCCCAGGATATTCTTTCCCAATACTAATAGGAGTAAGCTTGTCTGCAACAACACAATCAAGTAAAATCTGCGTGGCAAATCCCTCTTTATTACTACTCAAATGATTTAAGGTAATATCATGCAAAACTACTATTGCATCAGAATTTAAAAAAGGAAAAATTGCTAAAAAGTCTAAAATTTCTCCTGGTAAACTATGTACTGTATCCAGAATTAAGAAATCAATTTCATTTCCTATAGAATCTATAAAATTAACAGCATAATCGCCTGTCAACTTCTGATGTTTAACCTTCGGATTAGGGTATTGCGCTAAATAATCATCAATTAAATATCCTGTTTTTTGGGATTTATCTCTATAATATTCATTTGATAAATCCAACGAATACATCGAAGTTTCTATATTCATCTCTCTTATTTTTTCGAGTATAACAACACTGGTTCCCCCTGCCGCAACTCCAATTTCAACAATTTTTTTTGGAGCATTTTCTTCCAACAAATGCTCCAAAAATTCTAATTGTTCAAAAGTCATTTCTGCATCTATGACATGCTCTTTCAAATTCAACACATTACCTCCATATTTATATACAATTATTTTCTAACAGCAATGAAAAAATACCATCCATATATTGTCCTTGATTTATATATATATCTTTTAATGGAAGCATCCTTGTTAAATACTGCCAAACTTCCAAATGCTTTCTTGCATAATTATCCCATGTCCAACCAGAAACAGCATTCACGATAGCTTTTTTCTCATCTTGAACATTTTTTAATACCTTAATAAAGTCAGCTACCGTACTACATAAATATGTCGGTTTAACTATTGTGTCCAAATGATAACCTTGTGGCGTTACAATAGTCTTTACACCTGCTGCCAATGCATCTAAATATCCCATGGCTCCTTCATCAAATCCATAATATAACCAGTAATCCAAGCTTGGCATTAAATCATAGTATATTTCTCTCACAAAGTCATTATAATACGTTACAGAAAAGCCCATATTCTGTAGTTCTTCAACAATACTATCCCAGCCTGCCCCCATTATCTTTATCTCAAATAAATCGGGATCTAATTCTTTACAAACTTCTACAATAAGTCTATCATTTTTTCGTAAATCTTCTCCCGAATAGCATCTGTTGGTTATCCCCAAAACAATTTTCTTTGGACGCATTAATCCATCCTGTGCAGGATTTATATAACACAACTTTTCTCTCTTTACCCCCCACGAAGTTAATTTATTCATGGTATCTTGTGACATACAAACACCAACTACACCCTGCTCCGCTTGAAATGAGATCAACTCTCTTTTCTCTGCAGTATCAATATGCGTAATCATAGTTGTATTAATTCCAGAATATTCTTTTGAAAAATGAGTTAAATTACTATATGAAATGTAATGATTTACATCTGCTTCAAGATCAGGCGTATTGGATATGCTTACTTCTTGACCTAACTTTAATAACTCTTCCTCCATTTTCGATGCAAACTTTCCAAAAATCCATCCATCTTGATTATATACAATTCTAATTTTTAATTTATCTTTTGGTCGAACCTGATATGATTTAAAGCATTCTTGAAAACAATTAAAAGCTGAATTCTTATATAAATAAAATACCTCTGCATCAATCTTTAATGTATTTAAATACGTACATACTTCATAAAAAACTGCTTCATTTGCAATACAAACTAAAATAGATAAACGATTGTCAATTTTTTCCAGGTTTTCAGGGGAAATACATGAAATACCAGCAATATTTTTTATGGAATCAGCATTTCTATCGCAAAAAAAATCGATTGTTCCAAAAAGCTTATAATTCGATTTTACAACATTTCCAGCCCCATATACTATTTTGGTAACCGTATTTTTTTTTGTATAATCAAAATAGTTATCAACTGTGTTTATATTAATCACGCTTTACCCTCCCATCCTTATATCTCATAAAGAACATTTTCTAACGAGATAATCGGACAAGAAAACTTTGTACTTAATTCTTCTTCTATCTCATCAAAAAAAGTAATTGCTGTGACAATTACAGCATCTACTTCCTCTAAGGAATCCTCTATAGAAAAAACATCTATATTTGCATATATAGAATCAGCATTTTTATCTATTCCATAAAGAATTTGTACTGAAGTATTTTCTAATTCACTTACCAACGTCTCTCCAGCGTAACTCATCCCATAAATTGCAATTTTTTTATAACCTTGTTTTTCAAAATATTCTGATAGATTTTTTCCTTCCTGTTTTACCTTAACCCATTGATTCATCATCATAAACAGAGCTAAATGTTTGTCAGAAAGATTCTTTGTCTTTTCAACCATATTATCAGATGCTTTTAAAGTTACTACTGTTCCTACTACCGCTCCAAATATCGCTCCTACTAAAGTCGAAATTGCAGACACGCTTCCTTTTTTCATTATTCAACCTCCTTCGCGCTTATTTATATATTATTTCTGAATCTTTTACTCCAATAAATCTTTTTTTATCCTGTTCTCCTGAATATGGTCCCTGTTTTACTTCGACCATTTCAACCTCTTCAATGACTTTGAACCCATGACCGCCAGATACCAACAAAATAATATCTCCTGCATATAAATCTCTGCTTTCAAGATAATCTTCGTATTCATCATAAAAATCTACTCTGAGAATACCTTTTTTAATAATTAAAACTTCTTGGGTAAAAACAACGTTTCTATAAACAAGATTATGTATATGTGCATCAATCACTTTCCCTGTTGGATGATGCATATATGCTATCTGCTGTGAATATTCATTTGGAGTAAGGAAATCTACACCTTCGCATTGATAATTACTTCGAATTATCAGAGCTAATAATTTTTCCTTTTTCTTTACTTCTTCAACCATTCCCATCTGTATTCCTCCTTTATAACACATAGTTAAGCTAATGTCTTCATTACGTTTATTATCCCTTCAACAACCTTATCCATCTGTTCTTTTGTAAGTGCAAGTCCACTAGGAATATAGAAACCCTTTCTTGCCATATACTCTGCATTTAAATATTCCTTTCCCATGTCTAAGCCCATATTTTGATATACAGGTTGTTCATGCATACACCAAAAAAAAGTTCTAGTACCAATTCCTTCACTTGCTAATAGCTTTTGAATTTGACGATTATCTACTTTTATTTCTTCTTTTAATAGAATTCCATACACCCAATAAATATTATCCGCATATGAAGTTTTTTCTATTGGTAACTGTATTCCTTTTACTCCTTGTAATTTTTCAGTATAATATTTGCCCATATCACGTTTCTTTTGAATAAACTCATCTAATCGTTCTAATTGAGCTAATCCTACTGCTGCCTGTAAATTAGTAAAACGATAATTATCACTTATTTCATCATGAACGTATCTAATGTCTTTTCTAAAGCATAAATTACGCACCATTCGACAGCGTTGGGCAAGATTTTCATCATCAGTTACCACCATCCCACCTTCACCAGTAGTAACATGCTTATTAGGGTAAAAACTAAATGTACTAATATCTCCAAAACTTCCACATGGCAGCCCATTATATGTTTGTCCGTGCATCTCAGCCGCATCTTCTATAACTTTTAAATTATACTTCTTAGCTAATTCCAAAACCTTATCTACCATTACGGGAAGTCCATATATATGTACCATCATAATTGCTTTTGTCTTAGATGTAATGTTTTTCTCAATTTCATCAACCTTCATATTCCAATTATCAATATCACTATCCACTAATACAGGAATGGCTCCTAGTTTTGTAACAGCCATTGCACAGGAAATAATAGTGAACGTAGGCATAATAACCTCATCGCCCTGAGTAATACCTAATGCTTGGCAAGCTACTTCCAATGCTGCTGTTCCATTTGATACAGCTATTCCATATTTTCGATTCACAGAAGCACTCATTTTTTGTTCAAATTCTTTTACAAAAGGACCTTCCGAAGAAATCCATCCTGTATCAATACATTCGCAAAGATATTTTTTTTCATTTCCATTTAATAATGGTTCATTTACTGGTATAAAATCCATATTGACCTGCCTTTTATTCGCAATATATTCTAAAATATGAAACTATCCTTTTTTTGCTTTCTTGATGTAAAAATTCCCATATTTTTCTAGTTTGCATTTTTTCTGACTCAACTTCTTTTGCATAACAAAATAATGAAAACAATCTTATTTGCCAAATAAAATATCTCTTCAATGATGTATACTTAAGAATATCTTTAGAATATCTATGTACCATCATTTTGCATCCATTATACATATTCCACTTATTACTCGTCATACTTACTTCAGATTTTCTAACAACCGTAACAAATTCATTGCAATGCATAACCGAATATCTCATCCCAATAGCAACAACCAATGCATCATCCGTCCATCCTTTTTGATTTTCATCAAGTAACCCAATCTTGTTAAAAATAGATTTTCTTAGCATAATTGTATTTTGCTGGCAAAGAGCTAACTCTTGCATCAAATATTTTCTTTGATTTAAATTCTCTTTTTGAATATCTGTATAAATCCACTTAATCTTCTTGTCATTTATCTTTAAAATCGCATTACCATATACCATTGCTACTTTATTCTTTTTAAGCAATTCAACTCTGCACTTAATGGAATCTTCTGTAAGACAATCATCTGAATCTAAAAAAGTAATAAATTTTCCTTTAGCTTTCTTAATAGCTTCATTTCTAGCCGCATTTGCGCCTTTTTTCCCCTCAGGCGTAACACAATATTTTATTCTGCTATCCTCTTTCATTCTTTCATATATATACTCATATGTTCCATCTGTTGAATGATCATCACAAATTATTAATTCTATATTTTTATACGTCTGCTCTAAACAAGAGTCAATAGCATCTTTAATTATTTGTCTTCTATTATATGTTGGCATAATAATAGATACTAAATCCTTTTGCATATATAATCCCTCTCTTCAGTCACTCTTTTTATAAACAATTGAGTAAAATATGTATCGAATACTGTGAAATAATATGTTCATTTTTTAAATTTTTTGCATAAAACCACATAAGTTCTACCCTCATCTTTCTAATTATCCTTCTATTATTTTTGTCTAAATCGCCTTGTTTAATGTGCATTATCATATTATACAAACAATTTAAATACATATAATTTGCTTCTGGAATTAATGAAGGATACAACTTTTTTACATCGTTTAAAATTTTACGTTCAAAATAAATCCCTGCTAATTTACCACTATGAAATTTGCAACCAGATGTACTATCATTTCTCTGGCAATTAATATACAAAGGCTTGCCAACATGGGCCACCTTCCGAGCTCTCTTTAACACCATGTATGTAAATGGAATATCTTCACATGTCTTCCCTTTTGGGAATCTAATATTTCCAATTACGTTTCTCTTAAAAAGTTTAGTACACACCGAAAAGCTCAAATACCTGTACAGTAACAATTCTTTTAGAGCATCTTCCTTAGTAAAAACTTTTTTCTTATTTAGTGCGCATCTGTAAACCGGTCTATTACTCCCTAAATAACTTCTTTTTATTTCTCGTGCACAACAGGTGATATCTATTTCCTCATTCATTAAAGAAACTAATGATTCATACATATCTTTGTCAATATAATCATCGCTATCCACAAATCCTATATATTCACCTTTCGCAAGATTAATCCCACAATTTCTTGCGTTAGCAGCTCCCCTGTTCTTCGTATGAATAACTTTGATTCTTTTATCCATTGTTTGATATTCATCACATATCTTTCCACTTTCATCTGTTGATCCATCATCAATAAGAATAATCTCCAAGTTTTCATATGTTTGACATAATATTGAATCAATACATCTTTTTAAATACAACTCAACATTATAAATTGGTACAATTACACTAATAAGTTCACTCATTATTATCACCTAAATACAGAGCATATAACAGTAATCTATCGTTTCTAATTTTTCTATTTTTTTTCGTATATTTTTCCAAAGTTCAACATTAACAGCAACTACAATAAATATGTTTTCTTTACAAGAAATTTCTGAAATTTTATTCACTTTCTTCTTTTGAAATTCTGTCTCAAAATTGAAATCATCCGAAACAACAAACCCTTCATAATCAATACCGTTAGCATTAAATTTTTGAGCTAAAGTCATTCCATACTGTCCTGTTCCCCAAATATAAATCTTTCTATCCTTTTGAACTTTCTCCTTCAACGCTTCCGAAATAAAGTCTTTCTTATTTAATTGCAAATATAGATCAGATATTTTAGAATAGTATTCCTTCAAATTTATATTATCGCAGTCTATTAACTGGTCTATTTCCCTTTTTAACAATTCTACTGGAAAACTATTGCACTTAGAAATAATTGTAAATAAGTACTTTAATTTTAAATCAAACAAATAGCAACTAAATTTTCTTCCAGAATATACATCATATTGGTCACAAAATCTCATCATTCTAGCATAATGGGCAATTAACTTATTAATATTAGTACTAAGATTAAGATTACACCAAGAGCCTTGATGATTATACCTATAAACAGACATCACTCTATCACAATAATAAATTTTTCCCTTTCCCATACAATAAAACTGCATAGGAATATCCCCCACACCACACTCAAGGAAAAATGAAGGCATATTTTTAACATCTGCTTTGAAAACCAAACTTGCTGTTGGAAGATTTCCATTATATTGCATAATCAACTCTTCTGGTGTAATCGTTTGGCTTTCTTTATATGGATTTATTGTGTGTAAAGAATTATCTGTATAATTAATCATCAAGGCATTATGTGCCATCAAGTAATAATCTGGATTTTTCTCCATCCAATCAATCTGAAGTTGAAGCTTATGCTGGTCAATCCAAAAATCATCTCCCTCGCAAAAACTTATATACTTCCCTTGGCACATAGTTAGCATATTCATTATAGCATTACTCAATAATCCCTTACTATATTGATTTTCTTTTTCTTCTATTACATGAAATATGTCTGGTTTCATTTTTTCATATTCACGAATAATTTCCAATGTTTTATCTGTTGAAGCATCATCGTGAATTATGATTTCATAATTAAAATCAACTATTTGACTTAAAAAGCCATTTAATGTATCTCGAATGTATTTTTCTTGATTATAAGCAATACATAATATTGATACTAAAATGTCCTTCATACATTTCCTTCCTATTCTGTCAAGCCTAAATCTATTGATTTTACTGGCTTTGACAATTTTTATTTGCCTCAAAACAAGAGCCAATAGTGATGGTTATCGTAGTATCATATACCAAATAGCTGATAAATACCTCTTGTGTTTTTAGATTTTACCAACAGTCCGGTCAGTAATAATCTAAATTTAACTGAGGTATTCTTTTTGGTCAATTTCCTTTACTCTTTAAAGTATACACGAACTCCTAGCACGATATTTCATCCAACAAGTCATCTATGTGAATAATTGGATTTTGGTATTTTAACTCTTTTAATTTTCTGGTTATTTCTTCCTTATAACTAGAAGTAATAATCATTACATCACTCGAATCTTTAAAGTTATTAATTGAATTTATTCTATATCCACAATAAAGCATCTCATTTGAAACATTACTATCATAAATACATTCTATTAATGCATCATTAGGGTTGATCATCTGTAAAAAACATTTACAACTATTGCTTAGACCATATAAAGATATTTTACGAAATGAATGCTTTTTCATCCACTTATATAAAGAATCATGTAAATCATTAATTGCGAGTAATCTTCCAATTTGAATATTCTTTTTATGTTCCAAAACATATGGATGTTCTTTGAACTTAGATAAACTATCTCCCTGCCATTTCCATACTTTAGGATTATCAAAAATCGGATTACTCATTACCTTAATAAACTCATTGTAATAAGGGTGATATGGATTCCTTATATCAAAAAACCATTCTGTTGATACATCATTTACTCCGTAAGGAAAAAAGTAACGTAATCTTATTTTGTCTGGATTAAATTCTTTTAAGCACTTTTCAACATATTCTGGCATTTCTCTAAAATTACGTTCACAAATCACCGTAGCTATTTCAAAGTAATTAATAATGTTTTGCTCACGAAGTTTTTTTATAAAGTACAAATTTTCAATTACAGTTTTTACAGACATATTGGTTCCAGATAAATATTGATACGTTTCCTCATTAAAACTATGAACTGTTATATATACAGATAAATCGTATTGTCCTAAATTACTAATTTTATTCCAATTAATTTCATTAAATAATGATCCATTACTTTCCAATTCTATTTTAATGTTCTTATCAGTTTTTATCTGACTCAACTGTTTTAATGTCCTTGTGCTACAAAAAATTTCTCCTACACCATTTGTTGAAATAACATCTAATTGATCAATAAATTTGCTAATTTCTTTTTCAATTTTATCTATTTTCACATCTTCATTGCTCTTTTTTTGATATAGCTCTTTCCTGCAAAAAACACACACATAATTACATTGTTCTTCGTAAGACAAGCTACAATATTTTGGATATTGAGGCACCTCATATTCAACCATCATTTTTTCTATTTCATTATTTGCCAAATAAGGACATGCCTGGCAATTACAAAATTGATAATTTCCATCAATCATAGATTGTCGAAATATTTCTGCTTTTTCTCCGTGCCATAATTCTTCAATCGTATTTTCCTGCAAATTACCTAAATTATATCCTGTCCATGCACATAATCTGACATCTCCTTGTGCATGATCTATCCAAATACTTTCCAACCCCATTTTACAAACTTTCATAGCTGGTCTCCCTACCATTAATTATTTAGTATTACATTATTAATGTTTGCTCCTACATTATCTTTTTTTTCGATTTTTTCATTACTACTTTTAAAGCATTCTATATTAATAAAATCTTTTAACGAATTCTTTAATCCATTATGATATTTCACATTACAATCATCCATATCAATTTCGAGAATTCTGTTGCTGGTATGTGGAAGTAAAAACATCTTATTATTATGAATATTAGGCAGCCAAAATAGTCTACTTTTTTCTTCTTTTCTACAAAAATCGGGTGAATATTCAATAATTTCATTCATCCCGGTTTGCATATCATATACATGAATGTTACTACATCCTATTGATGGGATAAAAAACAATTTTGAATTATATTGAATTACTGAAGAAAAAAAATTATCGTCTCCTTTTTTTTCTTCTTCCTTTAGTTGAGTAATATTCATGGTTTCATTATTTATACAGATAAACTTTTCTTGATCCATTAATGTAATATATATATTATCTCCATATACATTTATACTGTTCAGTCTATAGCCATTAATTAAATTTACTTTACATTGCATTGCTTCATTGATATCCAATTCAAAATAAATAGAAGTATTTTGGATTGTTCCATAAATTTTTGAATTTATACAATCCATGCTAAATACTAAATTATTTGTTGTTATTAGATCATTAGGTAATAGTTCTTCCCATTTCTTATATTCAACTGTTTTGTTTAAAAGAGAATAAACACAAATTGCTACATCCAATTGACTTGGAAACATATATATTTTTTCATCAATAAGAAAAGCATTAAAAACATATATCCCTTTAACACATTTTTGATATAAAAGTCTTAATTGATTTGTTTTCAAATTATACTCTACAATTTCATAACCATCAAATAAAGATATTAAATATAGTCTGTCTCTTCTTTTTAGTGTGCAACCAAATGTTTTTCCGTTCAAATTCATTTTTTGCATACTTTTGACTTTTGAATAAATATTTTTTTTTAAATCATACTTATATAAATCGCCATTTCTCCATGAAGTCCAATATATATATTCACCATTTACTATCGTTCCGCATGTTGCCCCCACTTCACTATTATCTTCAATGCAAAACATTAGCATTTCTCCTTTATTAACATACACATCAATGTTATCATCATTTAAATTCTACATACAATACAGTCTCTTCATGTTCTGAATAATAATGCCTTAACGTGAACTTACATTCAGGTAATAACTCTATTATATATAATGGCAACTCTATTATATCAAAGGGTTTATGATAAACAGAAATTGCCAGCTTAGGTTTGTCCCTTAAAATTGTTCCTCGAGCTCCTTTTAAAGCTTCTAACTCTGCACCTTCTACATCTAATTTGATAAATGTTACTTTTTCATTTGTAATAACACTGTCAATATTTACTCCTTTTACAGTTCTCTCCCCTCCATCCGAAATTCGAGATGCTGTTGTGTTTTCAGAAAAATATAAATTTTCGCACTTATTCCATAATGCTGCATTTAGTATCTTTACGTTTTCCCATTTTTCATCTAATTTTCTCTTTTGTATCATTTCATACATTTCCTCTATGGGTTCAAATCCAATTATCTTTTTATAATTCCCATTAGAATATTTTAAGAAATCTTTAATGGTCTCTCCATCCCAACATCCTCCATCAATAAACACTTCGTTCGGATCTGGTTCGAAAAAATCAAAATATTGCCAATTACAACATCCTGTTAGTATTCCTAATCTTGGTTTTAAAACCATTTCATTCGGGAAATTATTCTTACACAATACTTCTTCTATATCATTTTTAAATTTTCTTGAAGAAATAACAACTAAATAATCTTTGTAGTTCTTTACTAATTCTTTTACAGATATTACTTCAACACCATCTACTTTAGTTCCCGCTTTATCTATTGCACTATCACAAAAAAAGCTAACTGTATATCCACTATCTCCTAAGAGTTTCTTTGTTCTTAGTCCATCTTTACCACACCCGTATAAAATAATACCTTTCGAATCAATTCCAGATAATTTGTCTTCTAATTCAGGGCATTTATAAAACTTAGTCAATGAATAGAGATTATTAACCATTTTTTCCATATCTCTATCAATAATATAATTTACTCTAGTTTCAAAAATAAATTTAGATTCTTCATCTTGTAAACGTTCAAATATTTTATTCATTATTAAGAGTTTTTCGCAATAAGTCACTTTCTAATTTTGCATGGCTATACTACTAAGACACAGTCATACTCTCCTTCTTCTTTTTATATTGTTTTTTTATATTGTTTCTTTATATTTGTCTAAAAACTGATTTCTACATCACCACTTAATCATCAAACTTTAGGAATATAGAAACAATTCTCGAAGTTACTTTGTTTTATAATTACCTTTTTATTTTCAATTGTAATTCGGTTCTCTTTTAATAAATTAAATATAGTAAAGAACATATCTTCCTGGTATTTTAAAACCCCTTCATACCCTTCTTTATAAAAAATATCAGTTGAAATAATATTCTGTAAAATAATCGGTCCATTATCTATACTATCATCAATAAAGTGAGCTGTATTTCCCAAGATCGTCATATGTGCCTCAAGGGCTCTATCTATCGCATTAAATCCTGAAAATAAAGGTAGAATAGATGGATGAAAATTTATCATTCTATAATGATACTGAATTAAAATATCGCCTTTTAAAAGTTTTTTCCCAAAAATAAACAAATAATCTATTTTGCTTTTCTTCATTTCTTCTAAAAGAATTTCAGAAAAGTAAATATTATCTTTATAAGCTTCTTTTGAATAACAACGATAATTGATATTACTATTGTCTAATTTCTTCTCTAATACCTCATTTTCTTCATCTGATACAATTAATTTTATTGAGTTATTAATCTCTGAATTATTTTTTTGTAAAATATGCAATAGTCTAGTTGCTTTCCCAGATACATAAAATCCTATATTCATGTTCTTCACTTTCATTTATACAAATATGTTGTATACTCATACAATCCATAATCGTTTCTAATGATAAAATTTCTACTTACTTCTTTAGTCAAAAAATTACTTAATTGATCTAATGATAAATGAAATAAATCCTCTCTTTCCCAGTCAACATCTTTTGACATTACATTGAATGCTATTCCATGATTACACGATGAATATAATTTTTTTATTAATTTCTTAAAATAACAAAACATTTCTTCATATGATAATTCCCTTTTTTCTGTTAAAACACCATTTAGCACAATATAATCATATTGTTTTTCAAAGTTCTGATTATCATCTTTCAAAATATCTTTTGTAACGAAATAATAATCAGGATACTTTTCTTTACAGCGTTTAATAAATACTTTTGAGATATCACACCCTTCATATTGTACATTAATGTTCTGTTTATTGATGTATTCAAGCATATGTCCCAAACCGCATCCAAAATCTAACACTGTCGGTCTTTCTTTGCATTTAGAATCAAATTTTATCACCTCTAACATAACCTGATACCGTGTATTAACATCTTCAAGTTTGGGCCAATCTACACCTTTATGATTATCACCAAATATTCTATAACATTGTTCATAATGCTTCACTATATCTATGTATGACATGAATTCCTTCCTTCCTAAACTCATTGATTTTATTTTTCCAATATATATTGATGTAAAAAATTTCGAATCTGATTTTGCCCATTATTCATCAATAAATCTACAATTGATAAATTTTCAACAAACTCTTTTTTGAATTGTTGATAATGAATATTTTCTCCAATTGTAGTTAAAAAGAAAAGTTTCAATCCTTCTTTTTCAAAATCACAATGCCTATACAACCCTCTCCCCCCACAAGGATTGATATATATATCAGCATTTAACTTTTTACAAATCTCAATAATTCTATCTTGTGCCTTTAAGGTATTATCTTTTTCAATTTGCGAAGATATCAATATTTCCGTATCAATATCCAAATATTGATTAATCCGTAGGATACTATTTTTAATATATGAAGTAAGATCAATCTCTGGATTGTCAATGATTTGTTCTACCATTGGCATTACCTGCGAGAAATATGGTGCCTTTCCGTACGCACTTTTGATTGTCATCAAAAATTTTCTTTTATCTTCTTCTGAGAAGTTAAGTTTCGTATCCCTGATCAGCTTATTCTGTGATGCCTTCTTAATAGGAATAGAAAACATATGAGATTGTCCGTTTAAAAGTATTCGATTTCTATTAATAAAGCCTCGCATAATATAATTCACATCATCCAAAATAACAAATTTGTCAGCCGCATTTATTAATTGCCAATATCCTATATATGGAAAAAGATATGGCTGCATTACAGCTACTTTCATACTTCACCTACTATCCTAAGAATCTCATCCATCTCTTCTTTATTGATTTTTTCATAAAATGGAATAACCAATATCTTCTTTGCCAACTTTCTTGCACAATCCAGCTCTTCATTCTTATATTTGTTTTTAAAGCAAGCCTGATCTGAAGTTAATGGATAAAAATATTTTCTGGAATAAATATTATTATCCTTCAGCTTTTCATATAATTCATCTCTGTTTAATCCATACTCATCTTCAATAATGATTGGAAAATAAGCATAGTTATTTGTCGTTTCTATATTCTTATTGAAGAATCGAATTCCATTTACATTCGAAAATCCATCCATATAATATTCATATCTCTTTTTTCTTTCTTCCAACGTTGTATCTATATGCTTCAAATTACACAACCCCATAATAGCGCAAAACTCATTCATTTTAGCATTTGCTCCCACATCAGTTACAAGTTCTTCTCCTCTTATACCAAAATTCTTTAGATTATATAGTTTTTCATATAACTTGTGGTCTGAAAATGTTACCGCTCCACCTTCTATCGTATTAAATACTTTTGTTGCATGGAAGCTAAATACCGACGCATCTCCATAGCTGCCTATCCCTTTTCCTTTATACCTCACTCCAAAAGCATGTGCTGCATCATAAATTACCTTCAAATTGTATTTGTCAGCAATTCTCTGTATCTCTTCGATATTACATACATTTCCATATACATGTACTGGTACGATCGCTACCGTATGCTCAGTAATTAAATCTTCTATCTGAGTTTCATCCATTGTTCCATCAGAAAGCTTTACATCGCAAAAAACAGGCTTTAAACGATTTCTCACGATGGCATGTGTTGTTGATATAAATGTAAACGGTGTGGTAATGACCTCTGAACCTTCCGGAAAACCAAATGCCTGAATTGCCATCTCAAGAGCCATATGTCCATTTACCATTAGTGATAATTCCGGAACATCCAGATATTCTCTTAATTTTATTTCTAACTCTTTGTGGTACTTTCCCATATTAGTAAGCCAGTGACTATCCCATAATGGCTTTATCGCTTCTATATACTCTTCATATGGTGGTATTGATGATTGCGTCACCAGTATTTTTTCATCTTTCATCATTTATTCCCATTTACTGATTAAATAGTTAATCTTTATTCTGAATACTCTATTACATCCACACTTTGTATCATCACCGGTTTCCCGGTCTGCTGACACACCGGTACCAAACTACTCATGTCCCCATAATACCCATCACTAATTACCACAGCCCTATCCATATCACTTGTATCATCATAAATTCCCCAACCTTCTTCTTTATACCATTTTACAAGCTTTTCATATTCTACCCAAAGCTGTGGTCTCATAGAAGATATTGTACTCTCAATCAGTGGATGTGGTCTCCATAGTAATGCTACTTCCGCTCTGTTTTCATAAAAAATATGAAATACATCTTTCATCTTCTCCAGCATTTTTTCATTATTCTCCAGCAATCCTCCAATACTGGTATTATAAAATATAATTTTCTTCCGGCTTCCATCCGGTTTCTGTATAATTTTTAACCATTCTTCCGGTATCTCCAAGTCTTCCTTCTTCGTATTTAATACCTTATCAAATTTCGGAGATCCTAATCCAAGGAACTTTTCTTCCAGATATTTTCTATCCAGATGGTTTCCTTGCAATCCGTTTGCCTGCGCTGCTTTTAGATATTCATTAACATAGATTTGCTTCATCTTTTCAGACTGCACAATTACCTTATCTGCATTGATAACTCCGGGAGTCCAAATAAAGTGTTTCATACTGTCGATAGTTCTCTGATCCTCCGGTTCAATTTCCGGTAATACAAAATACGGTATATACACCAGTTCTTCCGTGTATTTCTTCAAGTTACTGCTGAAAAAACGTGGATGCACACAAGTCACCAGATTCCAATCATCATAAGGATTGTGAATATAAATTACATCCGGCAGTCGTTCTTCAAAATTATACTTTTCCCAGTTCGTGATTGGGATATTGGCAGGATATTCTTCTCCCTCATAATGCATCTCGCCCAGTGTTTTATCTGCCTTACGATCAAAGTAAGGAATGGGAACTACATAGGCTTCACAATTTTCGTCTTCTCTCGCTGCCAGATAAACGCTTTCAAGGGAATCCCACATAGATGCCTTATAAGGCATAAAGACAATCTCTTTCTTGTCCGGTATCTCTTCTATCCCTCTCTGTACTTCAAGTAATTGTTCCTTGGTATGCTCATAAATTTCCATGCATTCTGGCAGGCTGTCCAGGTGCTGTGATATCTGATAGATACTCTCACAATAATTTTCCAATGCATGGATGCTTTTTAATCCCGCGCCATACACTGCTTCAATTTTATTTCCCATAGTAATTGCACAGTTTTGGCAATCTGTCAGAAGTTCCATCATCTCTTCATCTGCAACTCCCTGAAATAATTTTCCCAGTAGATCATTGGCATCCCGAAGTGTATTTGAAATTTCTATTAATTGTCTTCTGACAGTTTGACTCATAATACAATCACTTTCTATCCTTCCATTTGAATTCTATTTAATCCAGTCTTCTCTTTCCATCTTAAGTAAAGCTTTAAATACTTCCAAATCATCAATGGTCGTAATTTTTACGTTTTTATCTGTGCCTTTAGAGAAATAGACTCTTTCTCCCAGCCGAAGCATTAGGGTGTTAATATATACCTCACCTTTGATTCCTCTTCTGTCTGCCTCTTCATAAGCCCAGCACACCTTTTCATATTTATATGCCTGTGGTGTCTGCACACGCATAATTTCCTGTCGGGAAATTCCTTCATCTCCTGATATTCCATCCGCTGACCTAACGATCGTTTCCTGACATCTGACAGCACTTAAACCGGATCCCTTCTGCCTGCATTTCGTTATTGCATCAGTGATCACTTCCGGTGTAAGGAATGGCCGAATCGCATCATGCACTAAAACAACATCATCCGGAGCACATATCTCTCTTAAAGCTTCTACGCCTCGTTGTGTAGATTCTTGTCCATCCCTGCCGCCTGACACAATCCATTTCAGCTTTGTAATTCCATATTGTTTCGCATAGGCTTTTAAAACCTCATGCCAGCCTTCCAGACAAACCACAACAATGCTGTCAATATCCGGATGCTTTTCAAAATTTTCTAACGTATAAATGATCAGGGGCTTCTCATAGACATTCATAAATTGCTTAGGAATATCCTGTTCTGTCCGGTTTCCATGCCCCCCCGCTAAGATCAGTGCAATATTCATGAATTCTTTTCCTCTGGATGCTTCATTTTATACAATGCACGAAACATCTCCACATCTTCCGTCGTATTAATCTTAAGATTCAAGTCAGAACCCTCTGAGAAGTAAACAGTCTCTCCCAATTTTGTGATCATTGAGCTGTTGTCCCATGCTCCAAAGCATTTTCTCTCAGCAGCCTGATTGTGCAGCTTCCACAACAGTTCAAAATCAAAGGCCTGTGGCGTCTGCACCTTCATAATCTGGTATCGGTTAAGACTTTCATAGCCTTCCCGTCCATTTCCGGAATGCATAATGGTATCCATAATATAGGTAGCTGCAACACCCATACCCTTCTTCCGACACATTTGGATACTGCTCGTAATAATCTCCTCTGAAACCATAGGCCGGATCGCATCATGTACGATGACTATATCTCCTTGCCCCATACGAGTCCTCATTGCCTTCAATCCATTGTAGGTCGATTCCTGCGCATCCCTTCCCCCAGGAATAATTTCCTTTAACTTCGTAATATTGAACTGTTTCCCATATACACGAACCATTTCCTGCCATCCATCCAGACAAGTAATCATAATTTCATCAATATCCGGATGATTCTGAAAGATCTCCAATGTATATACAATAATGGGACGGTTATTCACATTGACAAACTGTTTCGGAATGTCCATTTTGAATCGGGCATCCACTCCCCCTGCTAAAATCAGTGCTGTATTCATGCTGTTATACTCCATTAATTCATATCAAAAAGACAGGAACAAAAATTGATCTATGAATTATAATAATCAATTTGCATTCCTGTCTCTTCAATCTCTATCCTCCATGATAATCTCCTGACCTTCCCTGTCATTCTTATGTAATTCTATATCTATATATTATTATCGGCTGATCACATCATATTATTTATACTTAGCATACAAATAGCATAAAGCATAAAGCGGACCCGGTAAAACCGAGTCCGCCTGGTAGTTACATTCAATAACTCTTTGTCATTTTAAATGGCTATTAACCTAACAGTGACAGTACACCCTGGTTGCTCTGGTTAGCCTGTGCAAGCATTGCCTGACCTGCCTGAGTAAGGATGTTGTTGTTAGAGTACTTAACCATCTCTGTAGCCATATCTGTATCACGGATCTGACTTTCAGCAGATGTGGTGTTCTCTACAACGTTGTCAAGGTTGTTGATGGTATGCTCAAGACGGTTCTGAACAGCACCAAGATCAGATCTCTGCTGTGAAACAGTCTTAAGAGCGCTCTTAGCAAATGCATTTAATGCTGCAAAGTCTGCTGCTGTAGGAGCCTTATCAACTAATCCAGCATTTGTCATTGCCGGTGCAGTCTGCAGATTAGAATTCTTAACGACCTTGTTATTATCATATGCATAGAATTTTGCTAACATCTTATCTGAAAGCGGAACTTCAATTCCACTAACATCAGATGCTTTGTTGCCATAGTCTGTATCAGTACCTGTTACATTTCCGTCTTTATCCGTTTCGAGATGATTTACTTTGAACTTAACACCATCTTTAAGTGCCTGACCAATCAACTGGTTTGTACTCATGTTAGCAATTGTAATAGCAATATGCTGACCGGACTCTGCACCAACCTGAAGCCCCTTATTAGAGAAAGTACCATCCAACAGGCTCTGTTCATTAAAGGTTGTTGTAGACTGTACACGATCAATTTCGCTCATTAACTGCTTAACTTCTGACTGGATATAATTACGATCAGTAGAGGTAAGAGTACCATTCTCGCCTTTAACAGCCAGTTCGTTAATACGCTGTAACATATCATGAACTTCATTCAAAGCACCTTCAGCGGTCTGTACACAAGAGATACCATCCTGTGCATTAGCGGAAGCCTGTGTTAAACCTCTGATTTGACGTCTCATCTTCTCAGAAATGGAAAGACCTGCTGCATCATCTGCTGCTCTGTTGATCTTGTATCCAGAAGATAACTTCTCTGTAGACTTGGCCTGTGTCTTGGTTGTCAGTCCTAACATTCTGTTAGAGTTCATTGCTGTAAGATTGTGTTGTACTACCATAATTTATTCCTCCTTGAATTTAACGTCGCTTCCCTGCGTACGTTTGATGATTGTTTTGCAACCTCTCTTTCAAATCCGCGCGTATCTAAAAGTTTGGTTGCGCTCTTTTCTTATAAGAAAGCACTTTGTTTTGCTTTACTTGTTAAGTATATCGGAGAGTTTGTTTATAACTTTAGTCTTTTTTGAAATTTATTTATTTATTTTATTTATTTTTAATTTTTTAAATTTCTCAATTCTCAATTCCCAGAGTAAATTCTGTCAGGCTTCTTTATTTCTTCCGGTCTAAAAATACCGCTGCCTGCGTATTGACATTACTCATGCTCTGGTAATAATCATACGCTGCTTTTGCATTTCTTCGTCCCTGCCCAATGCTTTGCTTCTCTCTTGCAAAGTATCGTTCAATCGCTGCTTTATTACGGCTTTCCTTAGCCTGAATGGATACACTTTTATCCGTAATCTGTCCGATCAGCTCCTGCATGCGCCGGATCTGCTGCTCATATTTACTGCGATCCCTCAAAAGTTCTTCCCGAACTTTATCATATAAGGTTTCGAACCCATTATCCAATTCTTCAAGCTGTTTGACGAAGTCATCCTTTTCATCTACCATTCCGTCAAAACGCTGTAAATCAAACTGGTCTTCCTTTATAAGTGCTGTCTGCGCATTGCTGACTTCCTCAATCTGCTCCAGAATCATAAGCTTTTTCCGCAGGCTGTCCTCAAGAATACTTAGATAGCTGTTTAACATACAACTCCCTTCTCACGGTTAATCCGTATAACTTCCTTCCAGTTATCTCTGATCGCATGCAGATGAGTCAGTACTTCCTTCAGGATCTCGGGATCTTTACTTATATTAGCCTCTGAAAGTCTTCGAAGAAGATACTGATACATGTTATCAAAGTCCTTCGCCACCGGATACTTCATATCCAGAGTAGCCATCAGATGTTCAATAATCTTCTGCGCCTTGCGGATATTGATATGAGCCTTCTCGATTTCCTTCTGTTCAATTGCCAGAATTGCAATGTTGCAGAACTTAATTGCTCCCTCATATAACATAAGTGTCAGTTCTGCCGGGGATGCCGTGAGAACCTTGCTGTTTTTGTATTGTGCATAAGCATTAGGCAATGCCATATCATGAGCCTCCTAATAAACCTGTTATTGCACTGGAGTTAGACTGTAGCTTAGCCAGTGCTGTCTCCATCCTGGAGAATTTGCTGTACCATTTATCTTCATAATCCTGCAGCTTCTCTTCTGCTTCTTTGATCTTCGTGGTGTAGCTGTCATAATCCGTTTTCATCTTCTTATCATCATAGACGGTATTACTGCTGCTGTAATCGGTTCTGCCCATGAGATCCTTCATCTTGGAATTCAGGCTCTTACCCAACTGGGTGAAGAATGCCACTACACTGTCCGGATCAGATGAAATCATTTCCTGCAGGGTATTGGTTTTACTCTTCACATTCTCATCATCTGCATCACCGTTGATGTGATAAGCGTTCTTCTCATTATCGGCTGCATTAAAATACCCCAGTGTTTCAATGCCGAAATCGGCCAGGCTCATGGTCTTACCATTGACGGTAAAGCTTGAAGCCATAATCTCCTTCATGGCACTGGAAACGGTATTCAATGTAGAATCCCTGCGAAGAAGAGCATCTTTGATCTTCGTCTCCCATTTCTCTACTTCCTTATCACTCATGGAATCCTTTTCCTCATCGGTCAGAGGATCGTATCCCTTCGCAGAGTCTGCATTATAAAGCTTATCCATCTCATTGATCAGGTCACTGTATTCTTTAATGAACCCTTTGATCATATCGTAGATACCACTTACATCATTCTCAGTGGTAAGTGTGATCTTCTCTCCACCTGTCGTAACGCCCTTACAGGTAATGGTAAGTCCGTTAATTTCAAAGGTGTTACTGTCTGATGTAAAGGTTGCGCCATTCAGCACAATTTCTGCATCCTGTCCATCGGTCTTAACGGCACGTTCACTGGCAGGTTTTGCATCATACGCCGCTTTCTTCGCTGCATAATCTGCAACCATATCCTTAGCCTGGCTGATACGATTCTCCACGTAAGCGGTTGCTTCTTCAACTGTCTTTGTTCCTGCTGTTCCATCTGCCTTGATATAGTCCTGGTTCAGTTCATCCACACGTTTCTGACTGGATGCGATCGTTTCTGTATTGGACTGATACCCTTCGAGATAGGAAAGCTCACTCTTTGATTTGTTTAATGTCTCCTGTGCGGCTGCCTTGTCTTCTGCTGATGCATTTTCATCATCAATAACAGCCTGTGCGTCTTTCTGTGATTGCTTAAGTTCAGCAATTCTCGCACTGAGCTTATCAGCGAAGTCAGAAGCAGTTACATCATCAAAGATTGTGCTGTCGGTGAATTCCTTTTTAAATTCTTCAACCAAAGTGTCCTGACTCTTGTTCAGGCTTTCAATCTGCTTAACCAGAGAATCGCGTTCTGCAGTATAAGTCTTTAAAAGGCTTGCGGTTCTGGAATCAATTGCTGACTGCTTATCCGCATCCGACATTTCAGCCCACTTCTTATATGCTGCAAGAACCTGATCGTCATCGCCGCCGCTTCCGTATGTAAGAATTCCCAGCTTCTCCATTGCGGCAAGTCCATCACTGTTATCTGCTGTGATCGTAAAGTCGCTGGCTGCTCCGGTTCCCTCTGAGCCGATAAACAATCTCTGGTTCTTCGCATCGAAGCTTGCCTTCACTCCGGCTTCCTGAAGCCTGGACACTACATCGCTGATGGTCGTATTCTCATCTACTGTAATATCCACGGTCTTACCGGATGCATTAATTGCGAACTTACTTCCGCTTGCAATTCCGAGCTTGTCAACAAGCTTGCTTCCGGATGTTACTTTCTTACCGTCCTTATCGGTAATTACACCACCTGTCAGGTAACCAGCCTTTGCCAGCTTATTGATTTCCATCTCCTGAACGCTGTCCATGGCTGAATCCTTCGTAATGATGCTGACAAGGTTATCATTGGATGAGGTGGTTTTCTTCTTCATATAGGAAGACTGATAAACCATGTTCTCAAGACTTCCCTTATAAAACTTGGTAATTTTAGTATTCAGATCCTTCCAGGCTGTCTGCTTCCATTCAAGCTTGGTCTGTTCCTTCTTGAGGTCATCTACCTTGGTCTGCTTGGCAGCAACCAGTTCCTGAATGATTGTCTCTGTGTCTAATCCGGAATACATACCGGTTACACGCATTGCCATATCATCTACCTCCTCTGATTCTATCTCTTCTCATCTACAAGAATACCGGCCAGCTCCCATGCCTTGGCAATCATGTCAAGAGTCTTCTCCGGCGGAAGCTCTTTGATCACTTCCTTGGTATCCTTATCTACGATTTTAATCGTTACACGATTGGTTGCCTCATGAATTCCAAAGATTGCTTCGGAATGAGACATGTTCTTGTTTAACTGCTCGACAGCCTTCTTGATCTGTTCCTTCGTCGGTGTCTGTTGTTCCTGGGTTCCCTGATTGTTCGTCTCGGTTCCCTGTCCGTTCTTCTCATCGACCTCTTTAATCTTCGCGGTTGTCGGATCAAAGCTGACAGTCTGTTCTGCTGTAGTGGAAACGTCCGTGTTTTCTACAGCCTTCTGTACAGGCTTTGCCTGTTGTGTATTCTGTGCCTGATAAGTCATGGCACTGCTTAGTGGTTCAATTGTCATTGTGTACACCTCCCTGTGCTTCCCTGATGTCTGTTCAACATGGTCACAATTTCATATTTAACGGTTTCTTGTAGTTTATATCGGTTTTGGGTTATAAAAGATTAACCCCCTATAGAAATTTTTCCTCCCGGACCTTCTCTATCTCAATTGTCAAAGTAAATTCCGGGCGCTCTAACACAAAGGCTGATGTAACTTTGGCAAATCCTTACGCGGAAGTTACTCTTGCAAATTTTACATCTCTGGCTTATTTCATGTTATAGTT
>Ga0129312_1000513_pt1 | contig 32012 bp, 31 predicted proteins | sample O827metagenome_FD_94434 | JGI IMG/M metagenome (GOLD analysis project Ga0129312, IMG submission 94434) | Orangutan group fecal microbial communities from Wisconsin, USA - O827 metagenome | ecosystem: Host-associated > Mammals > Digestive system > Large intestine > Fecal | place: USA: Wisconsin... | reverse complement strand
GTATGATATTTATATCATATACTATTGTTAGTATATTTACAAGAAATTTTGCATATGGAGGATGATAAATATGTTGAAAACAGAAGAATTAAAGCTGGTATCTGAATGGGATAAAACTTTTCCACAGAGTGAAAAAGTAGCTCATCAGAAAGTAACATTTGTAAATCGTTATGGAATCACACTTGCCGCAGATTTGTATAAGCCGAAAAATGTATCGGAGAAATATCCTGCGATCGCCGTAAGCGGACCATTTGGTGCAGTTAAAGAACAGTGTTCCGGATTATATGCGCAGACAATGGCTGAAAAAGGATATCTTACCATTGCATTTGATCCTTCTTTTACGGGGGAAAGTGGAGGCACTCCAAGATTCATGGCATCTCCGGATATTAATACAGAAGATTTTATGGCTGCTGTAGATTTTCTTTCGGTTCGGGAAGATGTGGATCCGGATAAAATAGGAATCATTGGAATCTGTGGCTGGGGTGGAATGGCTCTTAATGCAGCTGCGCTGGATACAAGAATAAAAGCAACAGTTGCATCTACCATGTATGATATGACAAGGGTCAATGCAAATGGATACTTTGATTCTGAAGATAGCGAGCAAGCACGTTATGCAAAGAAACAGTCGTTGAATGCCCTCAGGACGGAAGAATACCGTAAAGGCGAATATTCCAGAGGCGGTGGTTGTATTCCACTTCCGGTTCCGGAAGATGCTCCTTTCTTTGTAAAAGATTACAGTGAGTATTATAAAGGCAGATGTTATCATAAAAGGAGCCTGAATTCCAATGATGGCTGGAACAGTATTGGATGTATGTCATTTATGAATCAGCCAAGGCTTCCTTAAAAGGCATGGTCGGTGGCGGTGGAATTGATGATGCAAATACAGCAGCAGGTCATGTGAATGTAATGAAGAAAGCTTATGAACTTGGAAAGGAATTGAGAGCGTCGAGATCCTTATAAATATCCCGGTGAAACTTGAGCTGAGAGGAACATTGGCACCGGAACAGACTATGGAAGGATTTTTCTTAGGAGAATCAATACCGGTAAATAAAAAACGATCAGAGATCTTTTTGCAGTTGCCACTTACGATATTATTCTGATGGATATTATGATGCCGAATATGGATGGATATCATGCTACGAAAGCTATTCGTGCAATGGGAATGGAACGACCAGATGCAAATACTATCCCTATAATTGCTTTGATTCAGGAATGAATGGTCATATCTCAAAACCGTTTAACATGATAGAATAGATGAAGCAGAGGAATTGCTGGTATCTGCAAAGGCATTGAATAAGTATTTCACATAAATAGAAGGCGATATTTTCCTTTGGCAGAGGGAGGTATCGCCTTCTTTGATGCTTATATTTTCAAATTCCTTTATTTAATATCCAGCTCAATGGGAGCGTCAATGTCGTCAGAGACATATTTCCCGTTCTTCTTCCTTTGTTTCACACATTCGGTTAACAGATATTCAATCTGCCCGTTTACGGAACGAAAATCGTCCTCGGCCCAAGCGGCTATGGCATCGTAAAGGGTAGCAGATAAACGTAAGGGAACCTGTTTCTTTTCTGCCATTAATACAGGCTTCCGGAGTTGACAACAGGTTGTGCATCATGGTTGCCGCAAAGTACCACGAGCAGGTTGGAAACCATGGCAGCCTTCCGCTCTTCGTCTAAGTTTACTACCTGGGTTTCGTTAAGACGTTCTAAAGCCATTTCGACCATACCGACTGCACCGTCTACAATCATTTTACGGGCATCGATAATAGCCGATGCCTGTTGACGCTGCAACATTACGGCAGCAATTTCCGGAGCATAGGCAAGATAGGTAATCCGGGCTTCGATAATTTCAAGACCGGCTTCTCTAACCTTTTCCTGAATTTCCTGACGGATCCGCTCGGCAACGACTTCGCTGGAACCGCGAAGACTGCCTTCATCGGCCTGACCGTCCCCTGTCGTATCGACACCTGCAGATACATCATAAGGATAAATACGTACGATGTTACGCAGGGCACTGTCACATTGCAGGGACAGGTATTCCTTATAGTTATCGACATTAAATACAGCTTTGGCAGTATCAACGACACGCCACATTACTGCAATACCGATTTCGATCGGGTTACCGAGACAGTCATTGATTTTCTGACGGTTATTATTGAGTGTCATAATTTTTAAAGATACCTTCTTGCTGGCAGCCTGGGCAGCATTTATTTCACCTGTTGTACCGGTAGAAATCTTGAGAGAAGAGAGGGCACCGCCTGTCGGGGCATCAATACCACTCTGATTCAGTTTGGTAGCAGCAGCCGGGTTGACAGCGGTACAGAAGGGATTCACAAAGTAAAATCCGGCTTCCTTTAAGGTACCGACATAGTTACCAAAGAGAGTAAGTACTAAAGCCTCCTGCGGTTTTAAAACCTTAAGGCCAAGGAAAGGAATCCAGCCGATTCCGAGATAGATCACGGCAACAACACACAGAGGCTTTGAATGGTCGACACCGATACACATTAAAATCGCTGCAACGATATAAAGAGCAATAAAAAGCAGCATCATAGCCATTCCGTTTTTCTTTTTGTTTAAAATTTTTTCTTCCATAATAAATTCACTCCTTTACGTGATAATTATATTTATCTGATATCAAAATGATATCACTAAGAAATTAGAATGTCAACACAAGAATGAAAGTGAAAACAGTTTGTATGTAACAATTCAGCCATGCAGAAATGATTGTGTAAGATGACCGTGGGAGCTTGCTCACTAAGGGCAGCTTATACAATCATTTCTATAGGGTGGACGCCCGACATGAAATAAGTTGCCGGAAAGCATGTATATTTGTTAGTCAATCTGTACAATCCGGCAGCTTATGAATGGGCATGGCTGAACTGTTACGTTTGTATTTACAAATTTTATCCGTTGGGTTATATATTAATTATTGAAGCAGCCGATGAGAAAAGCGGAGCAGGGCATGCATTTAAGGATGGATTACAGTTAAAGTAATCTGTAAAAGGAGGAGTACAGAATGAAAAAATGGTATCAGAATAAAAAGGTATGGATTTTAGCCGGAGGCATTATAGTTCTTGCAGGAATCGGTGGATTTGTGGCAACTCATGTGAAGCTGTATCAGGATGGATCTGCTTCCGTATCCATCATTGGAGGAGCGGATGGACCGACCTCTATTTTTCTTGCAGGTAAATTACCCGGTCACGGATCACAGGACCAGAACATTTCCACGCTGCCACTGGATATTACCATGCGTGTTGTCGATTATAAAGATGGAATTCTGACCGTAGAAATCGACAATCACAGCGGCTATGAGATGGAATACGGCGATGAATATTCCTTACAGAAGCTTGAAGGAGAGGAATGGGTAGAGGTGAAACCGAAGCAGGAATATCAATGGAAGGACATCGCGCATATCATTCCGGATCTTACAGTAAATACGGAAACCTATGACCTTACTCCCTTTGGAACACTTTCTTCCGGAAAATACAAACTGGTGAAGGACGATCTGGAAGCGGAATTTGAACTTACTGAGGGTAAGTGATGCAACTATTCAGAAGTTTTAACTTATTTATTCAAAAGCAGGGGTGTCTGTGTATACAGGCATCCTTGTTTTTATGGGAAAAGAGAGGTAGAATAATTGGGGATAAAAAATGCAGGAGGAAATCATCATGCTTTATATTATGCGGCACGGCAGGACCGATTGGAATGATGCTTATAAATTACAGGGACGGACGGATATTCCGTTAAACGAGGCGGGACGCCGTATGGCACAGGAAGCAGCACAGCGTTATCGGGAGGTTTCGTTTGACGTCTGTTTCTGTTCCCCACTGATCCGGGCGCGCGAGACGGCAGAGATTTTCTTAAAAGGAAGAGATACTCCCATTCTTTTTGATGACCGCCTTAAGGAAATGTGCTTTGGTGTATGCGAGGGAAGTGAAAATGTTTTTGAAAATCAGGACACTCCGGTATATACTTTGTTTAAGGATCCAACGCATTATGTGGCGCCTGAAGGAGCAGAGAGCTTTGAGGAGCTGTTTGCAAGGACAGGTTCCTTTTTGAAGGAAGTTGTGGAACCGGCACTGCAGGAGGGAAAGGATGTCCTGATTGTCGGGCATGGTGCAATGAATTCCAGTATCGTCTGCCAGATCCGTAATCTCCCGCTCGAAGAGTTCTGGAGTGCAGGAATTGAAAAGTGTAAATTGATGAAACTGATCTAACGATCCGGAAAAGATACAAACCAGGCAATGGCTGCAACCGAGGATGAAATTCAAAGTGAGATGGAGCAGAATGCGGAATAATCAGGACGATAAAAGGATGCTGATGAATTGAAGGAGAGCCGTTATGGCAATAGAGAGCGAAAGAAAAGTCATCTGTCCAAACTGTGGGGGTGAGTTTAAGGAACAGAGTGCCAAGTGTCCGTACTGTGGCACAATGTATTATCCCGGTGCGGAGGAGGAGTACTTAAAGAAACTGGAGCATGTCCGTACGGATCTGGAAGATCTGGGAGCAGTACCGGAACAGGAAACAGTGAAAGCCCTTAAGAAGCGTGCAGGATGGGTAATAAAGCTTGCCGTAGCTGCAATTATCGTGATTGTTCTTGGTGCAGGCTTTCTGGCGTGGAAGAACCGGGAAGAACCCTATGATGCGAAGACACAATACCTTTGGAGACAGGAAAATTATCCGAAGATGGAAGAAATGTTTGAGAATGAACAGTATGCAGAGCTGTATGCCTTCATCGAACAGGAAACTGCCAATGGGATTTATCTGTCAGACTGGGAACACTGGTCATTTATGATGGTCTGGGGGATCTGTGACAAGGTAGAGGAATGTCTTGAAAGGGAAGCCAATGGAGAAATCCTCAAGGAATATCAGGAAACCCTGCTTTTAAACGACTATTGGATTTTAAAAGGAATTTCCTATTCGGTATTGCTTTCGAAGGAAGACAGGGAGCAGCTGGAACCCTTCCGGACGCAGGCACTTGCAGATCTTGAGGGCCGCTGGGACTTTTCACAGGAAGATCTTAAGAAGTTTGAAGAGGAAGTGAAAAGCAACTACGGATATCCGAAATATGAAACCTGTGAAGCCTATATCAAAAAATGGATGAAAGGAAAATAGATACGTGAACTGTAAATACTGTGGAGGAACATTATCGTTAGAGGATCATTTCTGTCCGCATTGTGGAAAACCAAATGAACATGCAAAGCAGCATGCAAAGGACATGGAGGCTTATAAAAGCCGGTTTGATACGACACAGGGCGAAGTATATAAAGTAACAAGGAATTATAGTGAGATCACGGCTCATGCAGTTATTATCACAGTGCTTGTGGTGCTCATCCTGGTGGTTTTGTTTGTGACAAGAAGCGCCTATGCAATTAAGAGAAATATCCACGATCTGCAGTCAAAGGGGTATGAAAAGGAATATACCGCAATGATGGATCAATATCTTGAAGAGGAGGACTATCTTGGCTTTCATGCCTTCTGTGAAGCCCGGGATATCCGTGTCTATACCGAAGGCTATGAAAGCTATGCGGTCATTATGAGAGCAGCAGACCATTATGCCTATATCTATGATAATCTCTTCGAAATGATGGAGGCTGAGGCCGAATCACTGAAGGACAGCCGGATTGAATCTCTCGCGACCTATTGCGATAATTTTGCCAAAGCAAGGGGAAATATGGATTCCTATCCGGTTGATGAAGCGTACACGGAGCAGGTGCTTCAGAGAATGGAAGAGGATGTGGAAGCACTTCTACGGGCTTATCTGGGACTTACGAAGGAAGAAGCGGAAGGCCTTTCAAAGCTAAGCAAGGCACAGAGAATGGTTTTACTGGAACAGAAGTATGAGGAGATGGGATATGGCACAAAAATTACAGAATAAGCTGCGGATTGGGCGGCAGCAGGGGATTCTGCTTATTATGAAGGGTGTGATCGGTGTTCTCTGTATTATATTGCTTGCTTCAACGGCTGTGATGATTGAGAATTTACATGATGCCTTTACAAACCGGATTTCGGAGAGTGCCTTAAGGAGCCGTGTGGAGTATGGAAACTATGCGCCCTTAGTAGATCACTATCATCAGAATGTGGCAGCAGGCATAGCCGGAAATAAAGAAGAGAAGGAATATTACGGAGTGGCGAAGTATTATGAGGCGGCGAGCTTCTATAAGGCGTTTTCCACGGTAGGAGATACCGGGCGGGCAGCACGGGAGAAGCAGAAGATGGATGATGCTTATGAAGAAATGGGTGGCTGGCAGATTGCAAAGGAAGCCATTGATGCCGAGCTTTTCATAAATGCATTCCAATAGAAGGCTCCAATAGAAGCGTTTCAATAGAAGCTCCAATAGAAGATAGAAGCGCGTAGAAAATAGAAGCGGCAAGAAAAGATTTGCCATATCAGGTATTGTGTATTATACTGTATCTGTTCAGGGTGATACCAGTTTGAATTGACTGGTTCTGAATTGGAAGATCATGAGATATAGTAGTTAAGGAAAAGATGAGGAGGAATAACAAATGAAATCATGTCCAAAATGTGGTGCCCAGATGGAAGATCAGGCAGTCTTCTGTGCAAATTGTGGTGCGAATTATAATAACCCATATGGTGCGGCAGCACCGGTAGTACCGGAGTGGGATCATACGGCAGAATTTGATCCCAAGGATGTGTCGGATAACAAGGTCATTGCAATGCTGTTATATCTGTTAAGTATGGTTGGTATTCTGATTGCGTTACTCAGCCAGAATTCTCCGTATGTTTCATTCCATGTGAGACAGGCGCTTAAGTTCCTTGTGGTTGAGACACTGGTTGGACTTGTAACCGCTATTCTTTGCTGGACTGTGATTGTTCCGATCGCAGCAGGTATTTTCTATGCAGTACTCTGGGTAGTAAAGATTATCTGTTTCGTTTCTATCTGCAAGGGAGAAGCGAAGGAGCCGGTGATTATCCGCAGTTTTACGTTCTTAAAATAAGGGATCAACAGAGAAGTTAACAAAGATGATGCAGAAGGGCCTGCGCAGTGCAGCAGGCTCTTCTTTACAGGGTAACACATTACTGCGCTAATGTGAAGAAGCGCCCCCGAATCATACAAAAGTGAGGAGAAGATATGAATACAATTACCTTTATTATGATTGCGACCATCGTAGTATATTTACTTGGTATGCTGGCAATCGGATTTATTTTCAGTAAGAACAATAACGACAGTACCGATTTTTACTTAGGCGGTCGTAAGATGGGGCCCCTGGTTACTGCAATGAGTGCCGAAGCCTCGGATATGAGCAGCTGGCTGCTGATGGGAATTCCCGGGCTTGCATACTTTAGCGGTATTGCAGAACCTTCATGGACGGCGATCGGCCTTGGAATCGGAACCTGGTTAAACTGGCTTCTGGTTTCGAGAAAGCTGCGCCGGTATTCCAGCAATATCAATGCAATTACCATTCCGGAGTTTTATTCCAGGAGATTCCATGACAAGAAGAATGTTCTGAATGCGATTGCTGCGCTTGTCATTATCGTATTCTTTATTCCTTATACCGCATCCGGCTTTAAAGCATGCGGAACGTTGTTTAACAGTCTGTTTGGTGTGGATTATACAGTGGCAATGATTATTTCAGCCATTGTTATTGTAAGCTACACGATCATGGGTGGTTTCAAGGCTGTTTCCACGACAGACCTTGTACAGAGTATTGTAATGACTATTGCACTTGCCGTTGTATTGGGATTTGGTATCCATGTGGCAGGGGGGATGGGAGCTGTCATCTCCAATGCGAAGGAAATGCCGGGATACCTCACCATGTTTGCATCCCATGTCAGAGAGACGAACAGTTCCACTCCTTATAGTGCACTGACGATTGCATCGACACTGGCCTGGGGACTTGGTTACTTTGGTATGCCGCATATTTTAGTCCGTTTCATGGCAATTGAAGATGAGAAGAAGCTTGTTTTATCCAGAAGAATTGCAACGATCTGGGTGGTAATCGCAATGTTCGTAGCAGTTCTTATCGGACTTGTCGGTTATGGCATGACATGTGCAGGTGCGGTAGAATTTCTGGATTCTCCGAGCCGCGCAGAAGAGATTATTATTAAGGTTGCAAACTTAATCAGCCAGCATGGTATTCTGGCAGCAATTGTAGCAGGACTGATCCTTGCAGGTATTCTGGCAGCAACGATGTCTACCGCAGATTCCCAGATGCTTGCAGCAGCATCCTCGGTATCCCAGAATATCATTCAGGATTTCTTCAAGGTAAAGCTGGATGAAAAGAAGAGTCTGCTCATTGCAAGAATTACCATTGTGGCAATCAGCTTAATTGCCTTATTTCTTGCAAGGGATCCGAATTCCAGTGTATTCCGTATCGTAAGCTTTGCATGGGCGGGATTTGGAGGTGCATTCGGAGCTGTTACGCTCTGCTCCCTGTTTTGGAAGAGATGTAACTTTCAGGGTGCACTGGCCGGAATGATCAGTGGTGGTGTGATGGTATTTGTATGGAAATATCTGGTGGCACCTTTGGGTGGCGTGTTTGGCATCTACGAGCTGTTGCCGGCATTCATTACGTCCCTGATCTTCACGATTGCGGTAAGTCTCCTGACCAAGGCTCCGGAAGAAGCCATTGTCAAGGAATTTGAAGAGGCTTCTGTAAAATAATTGTAACACAATTTAAATAATTAATAGTTTCTTAAAATGCTCCTGTGACATTGACAGGAGCATTTTATAGCTTTACAATGGAACTAATGCTCATAATGGGCGTTGTAATAATTTTGAAACATTTCGTACCAAAGATTGATATGTGGGGAATGGTTCAGGGAGATTTCAGAGTAATGAAGAAAAGAAAGAGGAGCCGGATCATCTGGACAGTTCTGTTCTGGATGATATTTCTGGTATCGGTTGCTACAATTGTATATTTGTCGTTTCAGAACGGAACGAACTCTGCGGAGCTTGGCAGTGATGTAATTGAGAAGCTTGCCGCCGAGTACTATGAGAAGGACACCGTTTCAACGACAGAGCTCTATAAGTTCACGTACTATTTCCGGCAGATGGGAAGAACGATTGCGTTCTTCATTATTGGTATTTTAGGAACGGCGACCATTCATCTGTCTTCCGAACGGCTTCCGTGGATTGTAAAGTCGGTTCTGGCCGCAGGAATCCTGCTGGTGATTGCATGGTTTACAGAGAGATGCAAGATTTATCTCCCTACCAGACATTACAGCCAGGATGAGATGATGATCAGTATGGCAGCGTCAATGCTTGGGTTTTCCCTCGTTTCCCTGATTACATTGATTTACAATCTGATTCAGCATATGGCACACAGAGACTTGTCCAATAAAAGAATCCCTTCATCCCAGCAGGTTTAAGCCGGAAGAAGGGATTCTGAATAGTTATAGAATCTGTTGAAATTTTTATTTCAACATCTTAGCGGATTTCCCCGTCGTACTTTTCTTCACAGTATTTGCAGCGGTAGATTTCTTTTTCCTCATCTGCCAGAACGAATACATGTGGGAGTCCCTGCTCAATAGAAGTGATGCAGCGGGGGTTCTTGCAGTGGATGACATTGCGGATTTCCTTCGGAAGCTGGAGCTCCTTCTTGGATACAATTTTGCCGTCCTTGATGACATTTACTGTGATATTATGGTCGATGAACGCCAGAACATCCAGGTCTAACATATCAATATCACATTCCACCTTCAGAATATCCTTTTTTCCAAGCTTGTTGCTGCGGGCGTTCTTAATGATGGCCACGGTGCAGTCCAGCTTATCCAGTTGTAGATGATGGTAAATTGCAAGACTCTTTCCTGCTTTGATATGATCTAATACAAATCCTTCTTCGATCTTTCCTACATTTAACATGAATTTGTCCTTCCTTTTCTGAGTGATTAATAAATTGGGGGGCTGAATAGCTTCGTTTACACATGAATTTCAAGCAATGTCAGAATCAGTGCCATGCGGACATACACACCGTACTGCACCTGCTTGAAATAAGCTGCTCTCGGATCATCGTCCACCTCTACCGAAATTTCATTGACACGCGGCAGGGGGTGAAGTATCAGCATATCGGGTTTAGCGAGTTTCATTTTGGCTTTATCCAGAATATAGAAGTCTTTCAGGCGGACATAATCTTCTTCGTTGAAGAAACGTTCCTTCTGGACTCTGGTCATATAAAGGATGTCCAGATCCTGCATTACATCATCTAATTTGATGACTTCCTTATAAGGAATGTTCTTTTCCTTCAGCAGATCGGTAATGTAATCCGGAATGCGAAGCTCCATCGGAGAGATGAAGATGAAGTTGATATTTTCGTAGCGCATGAGTGCGTGGATCAGGGAATGCACGGTACGGCCGAATTTCAGATCTCCGCAAAGACCGATGGTAAAGCTTCCAATCGATCCCTTTAAGGAACGGATGGTCAGCAGATCCGTGAGCGTCTGTGTCGGATGCTGGTGTCCACCGTCACCGGCGTTAATAACCGGGATGGAAGAGTGGCTTGCAGCAACCATCGGGGCACCTTCCTTGGGATGACGCATGGCACAGATGTCTGCAAAGCAGGAGATGACGCGGATCGTATCGGCAACACTTTCTCCTTTCGTGGCAGAAGAGGAGTTGGCATCGGAAAATCCGAGCACACTTCCGCCAAGATTTAACATGGCAGATTCAAAGCTCAACCGGGTACGGGTACTGGGTTCATAAAAACAGGTTGCCAGTTTCTTTCCTGCGCAGGCATGGGCGTATTTGTCCATGTGCTGTTCAATATCATTGGCCAGATTAAAGATCTGGTCGAGTTCTTCTACACTGAAATCCAGTGGACTCATTATATGTCTCATAGGGGTCTCCTTTTTATTTTGTATATTCTCTTTTATGCCTTAGACTCACATGCCCGTGCTTCGCACTCTCTGTCTGCCTCACGACAGCCGCATGTTCGTTACTGATGTACAAAAAACAAATGTCTGCCTTGCAGCAGCCTGTTTTTCCTGTACTTCAGTACAGCATTAAAAGGTCGAAGAGAAAACTCTTCGACCTTAGTTTACGTTTAATGGAAAAATGATAATAAATCCTCCACCGGTTTACGTTTGGGAGCGGTGGGGGCTTCGTCGGGATATCCGACAGCAATTAAAGCAGCTACTTCCTGATTCTCAGGGAGCTCTAAAATGGAAGCGACCTTCGCATCATCAAAGATACCAAGGATAACGGAACCAAGTCCCTGTTCATATGCGGCGAGACAGAAACTCTGGGAAGCAATACCGGTATCGAACATCTGCCAGCGGTCTCCTTTGGAGGTTGTGAAAGAACCATCTCTTTCATAACCACTGCGGCCCTTGATATAAGTAATGACCATCAGTACGGGAGCATTTTTGATGATGACACCATTGTTGGCAAACATTTCTGCACAACTGTCAGCAATTTGATCTTTCTTCTCACCGTCTACTGCAATATAGCGAGTGATCTGGCTGTGTTTCCAGCTTGGAGAGTAAGATGCAGTTTCAACGATCCCGGACAGAAGCTCTTCCGATACCTTCTGATCCTTGAACTTGCGGATACTGCGACGTCCTTTGATACATTCCTTAGCGGTCATATTCACACTCCTTTCGTCAATAAAACCGACTCACATATTTTTCTTATCATAGCATATAGAGACAAGACTTTCAACGAGGAAAAATAGTTTTTTATGGTTACTGTTCTTACGCAGCCAGACACTTGCTGTCAGGCTGCGTAAGAACATGATTTGAGTAGAGCGCTTAGCGAGGTTATTTCGAGCTTAGTGCGAACCATACAAGTTCACTTGACAAATCGGAGGTGAGTCTAGTGAAGCTTGTTCAGGAGTGAACAGTAGCTTTTGTGAACGATATACGAAAATAGGGACCCAGTGACGGTTATGAAGGGATTTCCGATCAGAAAGAACTGTTTTTGAAATGAAAGATGAAAGTAATGGCGAAGCATGAGAATTTGTATTTGCGCAGAAACAATTCAGGTGTTATAATTTAGTGAAAAAATACAAAATTTAGTGAATAAGGGGTTGCAAAAGATATGAGATCAAATTATAATCCTGACAGCACAGCACAGCACAGCACAGCACAGCACAGCACAGCACAGCACAGCACAGCACAGCACAGCACAGCACAGCACAGCACAGCACAGCACAGCACAGCACAGTAGAATAGATTTAAAAAGCGATATCGATAGATAACATCAAAAGGCAGGAAAACATATAGGTATGTTTTCCTGCCTTTTGATGTCTAAAATAAAAAAGCCTGCAAATAAAAAGTCAAGCTTATTTTGATGAACATTGAAAATTTTATACAGGTTGAAAAATAGGTATCACAATAAGACCGCCAAAGTATTGCCGGTCTAAAGGAAAAGAACTGGGATATTTTTATTCCGACTTTGAAAGAGTGGCGAGATATTCCTTTACCCTTCCGTAGTACACACGTAAAAATTTATTGGCACCGGCGGTCATGTAGACGTAATAAGGTTTGCCTTCGGCGCGCTTTTTATCCATGAACAAATATACCGGATCATCTGTTTTTGTTTTAATCAGGATGTCCATGACCTGAAACAGGGTCTTTCGGAGCACTGGCGATCCATGTTTAGAAGCATGCACACTTTTCTGAGAGTAGTCGCCTGAATCATTTACACCAGGATCGACACCAGCAAATGCGGTAATAGCTCCTTTATGGTTGAATCGTGTTACATCACCGATTTCTGCCATAAGCTGAGGTCCAAGAGATGGATCGATACCTTTCATAGCCATGACAACCGGATATTCCGGCAGTTTGGAGGCGTTTTCGTTCATAAGAGCACGAAGTTCTTCAACGGTCTGTGAAGCAGCATTTACCTGCATAACAGCCTGCTTGATGATACATTTGGTAAAGTTATCCTTTGGAAGTATGGGAACCAGTTCCTTGGCTGTTCCGTAGATTTCTTCTGCTTTCGATTTGCTGAAGTTGTACTTCTTACAGCTGCACCATTTTTGATAAAGGTCTGTAAAGGCATTCAGGGACATTTTACGGACACAGTCCACATGCCAGTAAGTATCAAGAAAATCCACCCATTTCTGGCTGCCGTCATCTCGGGCTGGACTGTCAAAATAGGTGTTGGCACCTGGATAGGTTTGATCGATGAGAGCAATCAGATTGTTCTTCATGGCAGTTTTATGTTTCATGTAGAAGTCAAACTGACGGTTCATGGTTTTGAGTTGGGAACGTAATTCATCCATAAGAGTATACTGTTTCAAATCTGCCCAGCTGTCAAGAGTATAGCGTGCGATTTTTACAGAATCGGCCTTATCTGTTTTGACTTTACGGAGAGGATTGTCCTGTCCCTGAAAGTTGTTGATGATCTGAGGGTTTACTGCACTTACAAAAAGACCTGCCTGTGATAATTCATGTGCAACTGGTTCATAGTAGTGACCGGTGCATTCCATGACGATGCGGGTTACACCATCCAGATCTTTCAGTTTCCTGGCCAGTGTTTGAAGATCCGCAGATTGATGGGAAATATCAAAAGGTTTCATAAGGATCTGGCCACCGGGACGGAGAACAGCCACTGTGCTTTTTCTTTTGGAAACATCAATACCTACTGCGTTCATAATCATAAAAATGTCATTCCCTGTAATGGATTGCAATTGGTTTATACCAGTTTACTCATTGCCTGTTCAATCTACTGTGGTGTGACACGAACGCACCTGGAAGGTGGATCAACCTGCATAAAACGAATGCTGCGAATGAAGAGCTGGTTAGCAGACTTTTTTACGGGCGCAAAGCCCAAGGAGGCTTCCGCTATACCGATTGCTCTTAACATTCTAACAGCTTAAGCAACAAGATGGATAATTCCTTACTGGCTGTAAGGGATATTAACCATAAATATATTGTAGTAGGAGGAAGAAAGATGTTTTGTAAAAATTGTGGAAAGGATATTAAGGATTCAAAATTTTGTCCATATTGTGGAGAAAAAGGGGTGGATGAAACAAATGAGGTAAACGCAGAAGAAAAAAATCAGGAAAATACTGCGCCGTCGGAGAGAAATAGCAGCCATGCCAAAAGTAAAAAAGGACTCATTGCGGGAGGCGCTGTCGCATTGGTTATTGCAGTAATAGTCGGTACTGTGTTTCTTACTAAAAATAGGAATGTTTCGGATGAAAAAGAGGTAGAGGTAAGCGAAGCAATAGAAGAAACTACACAGAGCGTACAGGAACCGGAGGAAGAAGAGACAGATGCTGCAGATGAGGAAAGTGAGGTTGTGGAGGAAGAGGTAACGGATGTAGAAGAGGAAGAACCGAATGAGGATAAAACGGAAAGTCAAGTGTTGGAAACTCCACGAATTAGGGAAATAAAAAGGGTTGGAGATAATGGGAGTAATGTATGGAAGTTTGATAGCGATGGAGACATTATATATAGAGAGCAGATGTATATAGATGAATATCAAAATTATTCAAGAGAAAGTTATACATATCTATTAGATGAAAGTGGGAATAAAATATATGGCTTAGTTCCTAAAAATTTTAATGGTCTTTGTTTTTGGGGAATCAAAAAAGATGGACCATTATTATCCACAGCTACTTTTGAAAGTTATAATGATGGCAAAAAAGGTCAAGTCTATTGTTTTGAAAATTTATATGATGATCAGAATCAATTAGTTAGTACAAAAGGTGCTTATAATTTCTATAATGATCAGGAAGTTTTTTCATATCAGACAATGCATGAAGCAAGTTTTGCGTATGACGATGATATTATTTCTTGTAATGAAAAATCTTTACAAGATGGTGAATGTTATATGGAAGTATCATGGAAAGAGAAATACGATTCGAATAATCAAATCATAGAGTATTTTGATGGTATAACACGATATTCTGCAGATAATATAAACGAAATGGAAAATATAGAATATAAGTATGATGATGCAGGCAGATTAATCAGTAAAAGTGGTGAGAAAGCATATAATTGGGAGTATGATGAAGAAGGGAAACTAGTTCATTATGAATCTCCTTACAGTAATGGGGACTATGAATATGATGAATTAGGTAGGACATTGAAACATTACAGCGCTGGCTTGTGGACAAAGTATTATAATTATGACGAAAAGAATCTTTGTGTTAGTATTAACCTGATTGCGGACAGTCCGGCATCGAATCCGGAAAGAGTGATCAATGCGAAGAATGAAGGGTATGATCCGGAGACAGAATTTATTTTTACTTATGATGATAAGAACAGACTGATAAAGGCACGGATGTGTGACATATTGAATGATGAAGAGTCTGGTCCGTTATGGAGTGAACCTTATGAGATTACCATTGAATATGATGAGAATAATCTGCCTATCTGTATCAAACCCAATAAAGAAGACGCTACATTATGGTCAGATTTTATTGATATATTGAGGCGGCAATATTCAGAGGAAATACAAAAAACTTTATTTTATCAAGATGCCTTTTACTTTGCTATGGGAGATTTTTCTTACGTTACGGATTGATGAGGATTAAATAATGGATATAAAGAAGTATAAGATAATAACAGGGATCTTTATTGGTGGAAGCGTTTTGCTGGGAGTTTTTTTGACGGTCAGCTCCAATAAAGGTAAATCCCTGAATGAGGACGCCGTTGCAATAGTACAGCAGGAAGAGGATGCAGAAACTGCGCTGGTCGCTCAGGAAGCAGAGCAATCAGTGGTTGTCGAAGAGACAGAGACGGATAATGAACCTGTGAAGAATGAGGCATATTTAAACGATCAGATAGAGAAACTTCAACAGGAGAATGATTATTTACGCACGGACATAGAAGAATACGAAAAATATGAATCGATGTATGGAGAGGCCGATGCGAGACAGCTTGCCGATGCGAAGCTGGTCAGCTGCTATCAGGAAAATGTTGTGCTGGCACTCGAAATCAAGGCGTTGATCATGGAAAGTCTCGGTGTAGATGTGCCAATAGATTTTGAGACGAATTCGACAGCCCTCGATAGCTATACAGAATATTTTAAAGACGAGACGGTCGGTAAATTGGCTTCGGAATTAGGCGTTGATGATGTGGACGCTTACTTGGAAAAAGGCATGAGTACGATAGATGAGATATACGAGGATGGCGACGACTTTCAAGATATCTTAAATAACGCCAAGGAAGTTGCCGTTAACGGGGTAATATCATCTGTTGAAAACTGGTGTCTGAGCACAGCCGAGCAAGCCCTTGATGAAACGACAGGAGGTCTTTACAGTACCTTAAAGGGAATCAATGAAGCCGGATCGCTGGAAGTGTATCTGGAAAATGCCGCAGATGAGAAGACAGGAGGATTGATTGGCAGTATTAAGGGAATTGCAAATTATGAAAGCTCGACGGGAGAGTTACTGAATGGCATTTCTGACAATGCCAATAGTTCAGCTAAGCAGATTTCGGAATTCCTGAACAAAGACACGATAACCTCCAGAGATATTCGTACCATGATGTATCAGTATAAGCAGTTTGGTGAATGTATGGATACGCTGGGGCAATACGGAGTGAGCGTGAATTATTCATGGGATAAGAACTATGAACAGATAGAGTTCCTGTATGAGAGGTTTCTCTATAACGAAGTTATGATGGAGTTACTTAATAAGGAGGGGGCGGATCAATGAGTAAGAAAAACGGAAAAACTTTGATCTGGAAAGCGTATCTTGTTATTTCAATCCTGCTGTTTGTGCTTCTCCTGTTTAAGGTACCATCGGCTGTGCAGGTATGGAGAATAGACGAGCGGCCGACTGATAATGTAAGCGGACCGATAGTTTCAGAAGAAAGTGAAGAAGCTAATGAACAGCCGGGTCAGATGACAGAGGAGCAGGCTGGGAAAACGGAGCAGACGAAGGCTGAGACAGCGGTCAATTATGAAGAGCAGCTGGAGGAGCTGAACAAAGAAAATGAAGAGCTTCGTGCCAGGGCGTTGGAGTGTCATGAGGAACTCGGTTCGCTGCACAGCTATACAGAAAAAGCGGATGAATTACAGACGAAATACCAGCGGTTATCAGAGTATGTAGTGGTAGGGTATCGGCAGCAATATGATACGGCGGCAAATGATAAGATCCAACAGATGAATAAAGCAAATTATGCGGTTGGAGAATTATCAAAACGTACACCCTGGGGAATCTGGGTGAATGGCCTGGCTTCTATGGCGATCGATGGGAATGATTCATACTATGACAGAGTTACTTATATGAATAAAATCATGGCAAACGGTATTCAGGACGTGACGGTAAGTGCGGAAAACAGTTTTGAACAGCTGAATACAAGAATTAAGATCCTGAAAGAGCTGACGCAGGAAGAGGACTCTGTCAGTAAACAATTTCTTAATCAGGCATACTTAAATTATATTTTTGAGGAAGGCGGTCTGGAATTAGAACCGTATGTTTTGGATAGCGAAAAGAAATTATATATCGTACAGGAGCAATTAAGATATACTTATTTACTCTACAATGTCTTATTTATGGATTCATCAGATAAGAAGGTTTATTTGCAGGGAATCGATCAACAATATCAGGAGATAAGCGAGATATTTGAAGAACTGGGAGTCGATCCAAGTCAGCTTGTCTCCACGGAAGAGCTCGCAGAATATATGATCCCGATCATGCAGGCCGGTACACAGGCAATAGACGCTATGGAAGAAAACGGTGACTATGTACCTGGCGCGGATTCCAGATTTGTAGATATGTGGGACGGTTCGTGGAAGACCCGTGTATGGTATAAAGGTCGTTTTATAAATAACAACACGGCATTCTGTACACATATTTGTACACAGTCGAGAAGCTCAATGGAGCGATATTATAATTTATATTATGCGTCCGGCATTCCGTTTTACATCAATGGATTTTATTTTTTGGATGGAAAGCTATTAAATGACGATGGAATAGTAAATGAAAGCGCATTGCTGGAATGTGCTGAGTGGCTGAAAACGAATATGGGATTGGTGGATACCTATGAAGAAAAGGCATTCGCAAGCCGGTTTTCAAATGCGTTAAACGGATGGGAGTAAAATATGCAGCAGGAAAATATTTCGTATTGTCATAATTGCGGTAAACTATTGGAAAAAAATGCAATGTTTTGCGGTGAATGTGGATGCAGAATTTATGAATCGGAGCAGAAAAAAGCAGGTATCACAGCATGGAGAGATGAAGCTGTGATGGGACTTATATTGGCAGCACTGTGCATCCTCGAGGCCGCCTGCCTATTGCCATTAAAATTCTAGCCAAAAGCGCAATTAAATTTTGGATACAGACTGTAGATAAAGCTCCTTCTTGTGAGGGAGCTTTTCTTGTGCCATAACTGCAAAAATTATATACCTGCAAATATATAAAAAGTAGTGAAAACGGAGAAATAATTGCAATCTTGTGAGGGATATGCTAACATTTGAAAAGAACAGGGGCAATTACCGTAGAAGAGAAGAAAGGCGGATTGGAATATGGCAGAAATGATGAGCGAAGATCAATACGTGGAACGCAAAAGATGGGTCTTTTTAGGCCTTCCGTTTACTTTTACCACATATCATGTTGCAGAGAATGTAATCACCATTGACAGCGGATTTTTCCGTAAGGTGGAGAATGACTGCTATATGTATAAGGTACAGGATGTGGAGCTGGTAGCCACTTTTTTTGAAAGAATTGCCGGTCTTGGGACGGTAATCTGCTATACCGGAGATACCACACATCCGAAGCTTATACTGGAGCATATTAAGAATGCGAAGACCATTAAGAACTATATTCTGGAGGCATCCGAGAATGCCCGTATGAAGAGACGTACCCTGAACACCCTGAATATCGGTGCGGAAGCAATGGATGATATGGACGGGGCAGGCCTGGACGAATAAAATATTGGGATTTTCAGGTAAATGCATAAAAGAGTTCGCTTTTAGCGGACTCTTTTTGGATAAGTGCGCCCGGCGGCGCTTATTTTTAACCGGTTATTTTAAGACCTGGTATTGAGCAGTTTTTCGTAGATTAATCCTACAACGAACCAACAGGGAAAGAAGTCTAACCGGATGACTCTGTTAATATGCCATTTGCTCTTTACATAGTCCCAGGGGCAGACTCCATGTTTCGTAAGAAACTTACCAGAGAAAAATTCCACAACGAAGATCAGGATGGCATAAATCGTACCGCGCCACACCGCAGACATCCGCCGGAACAGATGGGAGAGCGGACCTAAAATACAGGCGCTTCCATAGATTGGGAACATCCACAGGGAGGATTGGCCCATAAGCTTCCATTCCCTCCTGCGCAGGGAGGAAAGTGCGGTAAATACAATTTCAAAGCCCCAGCCAAGGAGGCCACATTTACAAAAGTCAGTCAGTAATTTTTTCATCATGTTCCAAGTATGTCCGAAAATCCGGAAACTATGCAGCGCTCCGGAGTCATGCAGCTTATGATGGTAAAACATAGAAGACATGCATTTACAGGGACATTTGACATGAATCTCAGATGAGGGGAGAAGCATGAACGAAAAAGAAACGTCAGTGTACATTGAGGAATTAAAAAAATACGGAAGCGTTCCGGGCCTTACCAATATCCGGAATCTTTGTGAAAAGCTGGGACATCCGGAGAGGGAGCTTTCTTTTGTACACATTGCGGGAACGAACGGGAAGGGATCTACGCTTTCCTTTCTTTCCGAAGTCCTGAAATGTGCAGGATTTAAGGTGGGAAAGTATGTTTCACCAACGATTTCGGATTACCGGGAGCGCATTCAGGTAAATGACCGGATGATTTCGAAAAGGGCACTTGCACAGGGCATGACGCTCTGTAAGGAAAAGTGCGAAGAACTTGTGACAGAAGGGCAGCCGCATCCGACCGCCTTCGAGGTTGAAACAGCACTTGCATTTTGGCATTTTAGGGAACAGAAATGCAAGATCGTCGTATTGGAAACAGGGCTTGGGGGCGAGCTGGATGCCACGAATATTGTGACGAATACCCTGGTTGAAGTTTTTACCTCCATCAGTCTTGATCATATGGGAATCTTAGGAAGCAGTCTGTCCGAGATTGCAGCAGTGAAAGCCGGAATTATTAAGAAAGGCTCCATAGCGGTCACAACGGCGCAGGAGCCGGAGGTTATGGAAATCCTGAAGTTCCGGGCACAGAAGGAGGGTGTACCGCTGATCGAAGCCGCTCCCTTGGAGGCCGAGCAGGTGAAGAGCAGTCTGAACGGTCAGACCTTTTCTTATAAAGAGTTTTCCGGGGTGCAGATTTCACTTTTGGGAAGATACCAGATTGAAAATGCGGTACTGGCACTGGAAACTGTACGGGCCTTGCGGATGCAGACGCTTCAGGGGCATCCTATAATTATTCCGGATAAGGCAGTACTACAGGGCATGAAAAATGCCGTATGGACGGGGAGATTTCAGATTGTTGCAAGGAAGCCCATTTTTATTGCGGATGGAGCACATAACCGGGACGGAGCAGCAAGGCTTGCAGAATCGCTTCAATATTATTTTCCGCAGAAGCATATGATCTTTATCATGGGAATTCTGCGCGATAAGGAGCAGGAAGAGATTGTGAAGGCAACTGTGCCGCTCGCCGATCAGGTACTGACGATTTCCACGAAGGGAGCACGGGGCTTTTCTGCCTTGGAGCTTGCGGAAATTTGTTCCCGATATCAGGAAAGGGTTACGGCAACAGATGGAATTCAGGAGGCCTTAGAGCTTGCATATCTCATGGCATCCCCGGAGGATGTTATCGTGGCATTCGGTTCACTTTCCTTTTTAGGAGAGCTGTTACCACAGGTAGAGCAGATCGCAGTACAGAAAGCGAAGAAGAAGGGAAGCTTATTCAACCTCTGATCATGCCGGAATGACCTGGTAAATCAGGTGCTGGGCAGTTATTCTGTCAGAAAAGAAAATAAGGAGAAAAATAATGCAGCAGTCAGATCTAATGATAGGAAAGAAACAATTCAAACGGCAGGGACACACTTATGTGATGGGAATCTTAAATGTAACACCGGATTCCTTTTCCGACGGAGGAAGTTATCCGGAGCTGAGTGATGCCCTGTATCGTGTGGAGCAGATGATTAAAGAAGGAGCAGAGCTGATTGACGTAGGAGGAGAATCTACACGGCCGGGCTATATACCGATTACGGATGAAGAGGAAATTGCAAGAACCTGTCCGGTGATTGAAGCAATTAAGAAGAATTTTGATGTGCCGGTTTCTCTGGATACCTATAAGGCAGAGGTGGCAAAGGCCGGGGTACAGGCAGGTATGGATCTGTTTAATGATATCTGGGGACTGCAGTATGATCCTAAGATGGCAAAGGCTATTGCACAAAGCGGTCTGCCCTGCGTACTCATGCATAACCGGAAGGAGAAGATGGGGGATGAGATCAAAGCGACACCGGAGCTGGAAACGATGTTCCGGGAGGATTTTGGCAGGATCCTTACGATTGCAGAGGAGGCAGGAATAGACAGAGAGAAGATTATTTTAGATCCGGGAGTCGGCTTTGCAAAGAGCTATGAACATAACCTGTGGGTCATTAATCATCTGCCGTTCTTTCAGGAGATGGGGTATCCTGTATTGCTTGGAACAAGCCGTAAGTCCGTGGTCGGTCTGACACTTGATCTGCCGGTAAATGAGCGTGTGGAAGGAACGCTTGCTACAACAGCTTTTGCGGTAGAATGCGGCTGCTGCATAGTGCGCGTGCACGATGTCAGGGAAAATGTGCGTTTCATCCGCATGATGGAGGCTATCCGGAACCAGAAATAAATAGTTACAATCATGTAACAGTTCAGCCATGCCCATTCATAAGCTGCCGGATTGTACAGATTGGCTGACAAATATACGTGCTATCCGGCAACTTATTTCATGTCGGGCGTCCGCCCTATAGAAATGATTGTATAAGCTGCCCTTAGTGAGCAAGCTCCCACGGTCATCTTGCACAATCATTTTGCATGGCTGAACTGTTACGTAATCATATAGAAAGAACAAGTAACCTGAATGAGTTACAAAGTGAGTACGATTATGGACAAAATTAATATCAGACATTTGGAAATTTATGCGCATCACGGGGTTTTCCCCAAGGAGAAGCAGGAGGGACAGGTTTTCTATCTGGATGCAGAGCTGTACCTATCCCTGCATGAAGCAGGACAGACCGATGATCTTACGAAAACCGTGCATTACGGCGAGGTCTGTGAGCTGATGAAGGAGACCTTTACAGAACAGAGCTTCGATCTGATTGAGCGGGCGGCAGAGGTTGTGGTACAGAAGGTACTGCTTGCCTATCCGCTGATCCGGAAGATGACATTGACCGTGAATAAGCCCCATGCCCCGATTCCGATTCCTTTTGAAAATGTATCGGTACAGATCGGGCGTGGCTGGAAAAGGGCCTATCTGGGAATCGGTTCGAATCTGGGAGATAAAAGAAAATATATCGAAGATGCGGTTGAAAAATTAAAGAAGCATGAGCTGATCCGTAAGATACGCTGCTCAAAGCTTCTTGTGACAAAGCCGTATGGAGGGATAGAGCAGGATGATTTTTTAAACGGGGCAATTGAGATCGAAACACTGCTGGCTCCGATGGAGCTGCTTACCTTTCTGCAGCAGTTAGAGCAGGAGGCACATCGGGAACGGAAGGTTCACTGGGGACCTAGAACCCTGGATCTGGATATCCTTTTCTATGAAGATGTGATATCCAATGATCCAAAGCTTTTGATCCCACACCGCGATATGCAGAACCGGCGGTTTGTACTGGAACCCTTAAGTGAGCTGTGTCCATGTTATGTCAATCAATTGCTGCAAAAGACGGTTTACGAGATGCTTATGGAGCTTCCGGATTAATCGGAAGCCATGGCGGCCTGTTTGGCCGCATTAAAATCGGAAACTTCAATATAGCTGTGCGGGGTACGCTTCATGGGAACATCGGAGTTGAACTCATGGAAGTAGGCATATTGGGAAGTCAGGTTGATATCGGAATAGATTCCAAGGGCAACGACCTCCGGGTTACTTCCATCCGCCTCCATCCGCATGAGTGCGGGTGCATCCGTATCATTTTTCTGGTAATAGACATAGCCGCTTCCGACGTTATAGGTATCCACGCGGTCTTCGGTCAGTACCTCGACTGCTCCGGTAGAAAGGGAGTAACGGCACAGCCGGTAATTCGAGGAGGCATCCATGTAATAAATGTAGTCGTATGCGTAGACCGGATAACAGATATTGCCCTCTAACAGGAGAGAGGTGCTGTCTGACCGGGTATCGAGTGCGTACAGGTTGTGGTCTTTATCGGTTCCGTTATAATAGATGACTCCGTTATGGCAGGCATTTGGGCTGATGATTTCATCCGAAACGAGCTCCTGCCCGGATTTGTCGGTTTTGATCTTGTAAAATCTGGTGAAGTCGGTGTTGTTGTACCGCTGATAGTAAATATAGTCGCCAGCAAGCTGCATGGTAACTGCTGACTGACGGTCCAGGCATTTGCTGTTGCTTCCATCCGGTTTGCTGCGGTAAACACCATAGGTATGTATGACATAGCCGAGTCCCTTGCCACCGGTTGCATTGTCCAGATAATAATAGAGGTAATTGCCTCCGACATTGATGGAATTCACGGAACTGCTGGTGAGTTTTTTTAAATCCGTTTCATCCGGATTCATGGAGTACAGACAGCCACCGTCGTAGGCATTGGAGAAGTAAACCCGCCCGTCGGCCTCTGCAAAAAGTCCGTGATTGTTCAGATTACCGCCTGTGTTTCCGGTAACGGTAATGTCGTTAGAGGGAATTCTTCCCTGAAATTCCTTAAGAACGTTGAATCCGGCAAGCAGCAACAGAATACAGCAGCATATGACAATGATTTTCCAGTTTTTTTTCATAAGTTACCTCCTGTCATAAGGAATCAATTTTACAGAATTATTATATAAACTTTACGCAGGTTTCGCAATGGAAATCGGAGAATCCCTTGCGATCGATATTTGGTTGGTATACAATCATTTCTATAGGGCGGACGTCCGACATGAAATAAGTTGCCGGAAAGCACGTATATATGTTAGTCAATCTGTACAATCCGGCAGCTTATGAATGGGCATGGCTGAACTGTTACATACGCTACATAAATGAAGAGAAAGAGAAAAGAATATGGATTTAACACAGTTACGCAAAGACATTGATGAAATTGACCGGCAGCTTGTCGGGCTGTATGAACAGCGGATGGACATCTGCACCAGGGTCGCCGAATACAAAATTGAGAATCATAAGCCTGTTTTTGATAAGCAGCGTGAAACAGAGAAGCTTCAGAAGGTCTGTGGGCTTGCACGGAAAGAGGAGAACAGGAAAGGTGTGGAGGAGCTGTTTACGCAGCTGATGTCCCTAAGCCGCAAGCTGCAGTATGGGATACTTTTAGAGCATGAGAAGAACGATATGTTTTCCTTTACGATCTGCAAGGAACTTGTGGATGAACATACGAAGGTCATTTTTCAGGGAGCAGAGGGAGCTTATTCCCAGCTTGCCATGGAACAGTTTTTCGGTAGGGAGATTAACTGTGATCATGTCGATACCTTCCGGGAAGCGATGGAGTATGTTGCAGAAGGAAAGGCCGATTTTGCCGTACTGCCGATCGAAAATTCTACAGTAGGAATTGTGAGTGAGATCTATGATCTTTTAGTAGAATTTGAAAATGTCATTGTCGGAGAGCAGATCATTCCGATCAATCACTGCCTTTTGGGCGTTCCGGGGGCAGCACTTTCTGATATCCGGAGGGTCTATTCCCATCCGCAGTCACTGATGCAGACAGAGCAGTTTTTAAGCACCCATCCGGACTGGGAGCAGATTAAGATGCAGAATAATGCCTTTGCAGCACGCAAGGTTTCTAAAGAGAACGATAAGACACAGGCAGCCATTGCAAGTGAATATGCAGCGCAGCGTTACGGACTTAACATCTTACAGCGTGGCATTCATCAGTGCAGCGACAACGCAACCCGATTTATTGTCATCAGCGGGAAGAAGATTTTCCTGGAAAAGGCACAGCGGATCAGCGTCTGCTTTGAACTGCCGCATGAAAGTGGTGCACTGTATCACATTCTGTCCCACTTTATTTACAATAATCTTAATATGAGCCGGATCGAAAGCCGCCCTGTGAAGGATAAGGGCTTTGAGTACCGCTTTTTCATTGACTGCAACGGCAATCTGAAGGATGCTGCCGTACAGAATGCATTGCGGGGCTTAAAGGAGGAAGCATTAAACTTCCGGATACTTGGAAACTACTAAGGAGAAATGTACCGATGAGAGAACAGGAACTGATCGTATATAAGGATTTTGAGAAGGAGGAAGGCAACCTTCTTTTTGATATGGCATGGCTCATGGAGCACTATGAGGATGATTATTATAACCGGGAGGATCTTTCAGGACTTTTGTATGACTGCATGCATAAGCTCCTTGAAATTGCAGGAAACCACGGATTCTACGGGAATCTCTGGCACTGTTATTTAAGCAATCTGCTGGTAAACAATGAGAACAGCTACAGCAGGGCCTGTGAGATTCGAGGGGAAGTCGAGGGAACCATCAACCAGGCGGTATTGCATGATATTGTGATTTTTAAGGAATTTTTTGATTATGATTTTACGAAAATGACTAAGGCTTTGCAGGTTCGGGATTTTTCGCTGATTACGGATTACGTATCGAGTGATTCCGAGTCCAAGGTGTATAACAGCCGTATCCGCGAACGGATCTGTTCCCTGGCACAGAAGTTTGCAAAGGATCATACCCCGGAGGAGATGAAGGCAACTCTTACTGAGTTTTATAAGGATTACGGGGTTGGCAAATTCGGTCTGCATAAGGCATTCCGTGTGGTTCATGGTGAGGATGGTGTGCAGATCGTACCGATCCAGAACATTGCACATGTTTACTTAAATGATCTGGTTGGTTATGAAATTCCGAAGAAGAAGCTTATTCAAAACACCGAGGCCTTTGTCGAAGGAAGAAAGGCAAACAACTGTCTGTTATTTGGAGATGCCGGTACCGGAAAATCGTCCAGTATTAAGGGCATTGCAAATGAATATTATGATCAGGGACTGCGTATTATTGAAGTGTATAAGCATCAGTTCCAGGATCTGAATGATGTTATTACCCAGATCAAGAACCGGAATTACAAATTTATCATCTATATGGATGACTTAAGCTTTGAGGATTTTGAAATTGAGTACAAGTATCTGAAGGCGGTGATTGAAGGAGGTCTTGAAAAGAAGCCGAAGAATGTTTTGATCTATGCAACCTCGAACCGCAGACATCTGATTAAGGAAAGCTTTTCCGACAAGGATGACCGGAGAGATGATCTGCATTCCGGAGATACCGTACAGGAAAAGCTGTCGCTCGTTTCCCGGTTTGGGGTAACCATTTTCTTTGCTGCACCGGATAAAAAGCAGTTCCAGAACATTGTAAAGACTCTGGCAGACCGCTACGGCGTGCAGATGGCAGAAGAAGAGCTGCTGCTTGAAGCAAATAAATGGGAGCTTGCCCATGGCGGCTTATCCGGCCGGTGTGCACAGCAGTTCATTGATTACATACTTGGAAAAAAGGAGTAAAATACCATGGCAGTAAAGACCTTTGCGGCGATTGATATCGGTTCTTATGAGCTTTCCATGAAGATTTTCGAGGTTTCGAAGAAGAACGGAATGAAGCAGATCGATCACATCCGTCATAGCATTGATATGGGAACGGAAACTTATACCACAGGGAAGTTAAGCTTTGAACGTGTGGATGAGCTGTGTATGATCCTGCATGAGTTTTCGGACATCATGAAGACCTATCAGGTGACCGATTATAAGGCGTACGGAACCAGTGCCATTCGGGAGAGTAAGAACCGGGCGATTCTGACCGATCAGGTACGGCTGCGTACCGGAATTGAGATGGATATTTTAAGCAATTCCGAGCAGCGGTTTCTGGATTATAAGTCCATTGCCTTACAGGGACAGCAGTTTGATGAAATCATTGAAAAGGGAACCGCTATTGTGGACATTGGCGGTGGCAGTATTCAGATTTCCCTGTTTGATAAGGATACCCTGGTTTCCACGCAGAACCTGAAACTTGGTGTATTACGGCTCCGGGAGAGCATGAACCTCCTGAATGCATCGTTAAGCCAGTACAGAACCCTGATCGGAGAGATTGTGGAGTCCCAGCTTTCGGTTTATAAGAAGCTGTATCTGAAGGATCGTGCAATTGAAAACCTGATTATTGTCGATGATTATATTTCTCTGCTGATCCGGCATTATTACCGTAAGGAAGGGAAGGGAGATATCACGACCAGGGAGCAGATTGAAGAATTTATGGAAAAAAGCCGGACGAAGAGTACGCTTGAACTTTCCAGACTCCTTGATATGCCGGAGGAGGATATGCCGGCACTTTACATTTCGCTTATCATGGTGCACCGGATTATGGAGGATACCGGAGCAAAAACAATCTGGGCGCCGGGAGTGACACTTTGTGACGGTATTGCTTATGAATACGCGGAGAAGAAACAGCTTCTTCCCGTATCCCACGATTTTGAAAAGGACATCATTGCCTGTGCAAAGTCGATCAGCAAGAGGTATCAGGGAAGTAAGAAGCGCAGTGAAACTCTTGAACAGATTGCACTGCGGATTTTCGACAGCATGAAGAAGGTACATGGTCTGACGAATCGCGATCGATTGCTTTTGCAGATTGCAACCATTCTTCACGATTGTGGGAAATATATCAGTATGGTGGAGCTTGGTGAATGCTCCTACCGGATTATCATGGCAACGGAAATAATCGGACTGTCTCATCTGGAACGGGAAATCGTAGCAAATGTGGTCAAGTACAATCATATTTCTTTTGATTACTATGAACAGATGGAAAAGACTACAAGCATGGATAAGGAATCCTATTTACGGATGACAAAGCTTCTTGCCATGCTGCGGTTGGCAAACGGTCTGGACCGGAGCCACAAGCAGAAGTTTAAGAATATCAGGATTCTTCCAAAGGAGGAACAACTGCTCATCACAGTAGAAACGAATGAGGACATTACCTTGGAGCGGGGACTTTTCGGAAACAGGGCAGAGTTCTTTACCGAAGTGTTTAATATCCGGCCGGTCATCCGGCAGAAGAGAACACTGGATAAATTGTAACTATTCAGAGCCATGTAAATTATGGCAATATAGACGATGAATGCCTGCATTCAAAAGGACATATGCCTTGATTTATAGAGAGAAGAGAAAGGGCAGCAATTCAGAAAATATGGGAAAATTAAAATACGACAATCCTGAATATTATGTAAATCGAGAACTAAGCTGGCTTCTGTTTGACCGCAGAGTCATGAGCGAGGCAAAAGACAAGAATAACCCATTGTTTGAACGCTTGAAGTTTTTGAGCATTACCTCCTCCAATCTGGATGAGTTTTTCATGGTGCGCGTGGCGTCCCTTAAAGATATGGTAAATGCCGGTTATGACAAGAAGGACATTGCGGGAATGACTCCGAAGGAGCAGTTAAAGCAGATTACGAAAGAGACACATGACCTTGTGGAGGAGCAGTATCGGATTTATAACCATTCACTGCTTCCCCAGCTTAAAGTGAACGGTATCCGTGTGATCCAGAAGCATGAGCAGTTAAGTGAGGCGGAGGCGGAATATGTGGATCGCTATTATGAAGAGAATATTTATCCGGTATTGACGCCAATGGCGGTAGATTCTTCCAGACCTTTTCCGTTGATCCGGAATAAGTCACTCAATATCGGTGCACTCGTCCGGAAGAGGGACGGAGGAGAAATTCTGGAATTTGCAACCGTTCAGGTGCCGAGTGTCCTGCCCAGAATCATTGAAATTCCAGGCAAAGAAGGAGAACGGCTTCTCATTCCTCTTGAAGAAGTCATTGAACGGAATATTGAAAAACTCTTCCTTAATTATGAGATCGTCTGTGCACATCCGTTCCGTATTATGAGAAATGCGGATCTTACCATCGAAGAGGATGAAGCAGAGGATCTGTTAAAGGAAATTGAAAAGCAGCTCAAAAAGCGTCAGTGGGGGCAGGCAATCCGTCTGGAAGTAGAGAAGGGAATGGATGAACGTCTGTTAGAGATCATTGAGCGGGAGCTGAACATCGAAAAGCAGGATGTATATGAAATTGACGGACCCTTGGATCTTACCTTTTTAATGAAGATGTACGGACTTGAGGGCTTCGACCACTTAAAGGAGAAGTCCTATCCGAAGCCACAGCCTGTACCGGAGCTTCCGGCAGACTGTAATATTTTTGATCAGATTAAAAAGCAGGATATCCTGCTGTTCCATCCTTACGAAACCTTTACGCCGGTGGTGGATTTCATCCGGCAGGCAGCAAGGGATAAAGAGGTGCTTGCCATTAAGCAGACCCTCTACCGTGTGAGCGGCAACTCACCGATCATCGCAGCACTTGCCCAGGCGGCAGAAAACGGCAAGCAGGTTTCGGTGCTTGTGGAACTAAAGGCACGTTTTGATGAAGAGAATAATATCGTATGGGCGAAGATGTTAGAGAAGGCCGGCTGTCATGTCATCTATGGTCTTGTCGGATTAAAGACCCACAGCAAGATCACGCTTGTGGTACGTCGTGAAGAAGACGGTATCCGCAGATATGTGCATTTGGGAACCGGTAACTATAATGATGCGACCGCAAAGCTTTATACAGATATGGGACTGCTTACCTGCAACCCTTCCATCGGGGAGGATGCAACAGCTGTATTTAATATGCTTTCCGGCTATTCCGAGCCGTTAAGCTGGAATAAGCTATCCCTTGCACCACTGTGGTTAAAGGATCGTTTTCTTTATCTCATCGAGAGGGAAATGAAGCATGCCAAAGCCGGTGAAAAAGGACATATCATTGCCAAGGTAAACAGCCTTTGTGATAAGGATATCATTGCAGCCCTCTACGAAGCGGCGGAAGCCGGCGTAAAGATTGACCTGATTGTGCGTGGAATCTGCTGTGTCCGTGTGGGACTGCCGGGGATCGGGGACCGGATCAGTGTCCGTTCCATTGTGGGTAATTTCCTTGAACACAGCCGGATCTTTTATTTTGAAAATGACGGCAAGCCGGAGTTTTATTGTGCAAGCGCAGACTGGATGCCGAGAAACCTGGAACGTCGTGTGGAAATTATGTTCCCGGTAGAAAAGCCGGAGCTTCAGAAGCGGCTTATGGATATTCTGTCCATACAGCTTCGTGATACCGAAAAGGCACATTTACTTACTCCGGAAGGAACCTATGAGAAGGTGGATAAGAGAGGAAAGGGCTCTTACAATTCACAGCTGATTTTCGGACAGATGGCAATAGAGCGGGTGAAGGAACAGGAAAAATTAATCAATAACAGAGTATTTATCCCGGAGAAGGGGATCGAGGAGGTATAACGATGCGATATGATGATGCAGTATTACAGTGTTTTCTGGAAAATCAGGAGCAGCTTTTCCCGGAGGGGGATGTGGTGTCTTCTTTGGAAGAAGCGGAGGAGTTTCTTGAGGAGAATTTTGCAGTGGTTGTGAATTCCCTGCGTGAAGTCTGGGACTTCTTTGAAGAAGAGGGCATCGATATGGACGGTGCAGATGAAGATGAAATCCTCAATGCGGATGAAGTGTTCGAAATCGGAGACGGCAGATATCTGATTATTGAGGGCTGATGCTACGGATGAAAGAACGGTCTGGTATTGCTTCAGAATAGCAATAATTGATTAGTATAAGCTGGTTTTCGAAGAGAAAGAAAACTTCGTTTGCGTGTATACTTAAGGTACAATGTATTTATCACAAAGGAGGTTTTTATTTATGGCAGCTTTTGAAACGAAACAATACCGCAATTTATTTTCCCTGATCGGAAAAGAGGATCAGGAAATAAATAACCGCCTGAATGAAATTTTTGAAACGTTCTTTTACGGAAGTGAGGAAGAGCGGATTTACCATCCGGCGGGGGAAGATATGGGATATCTGGAGGATACCGGAAATCATGATGCCAGGACAGAAGGCATGTCTTATGGTATGATGATCTGTGTCCAGATGAATAAGAAGGAAGAGTTTGACCGTATTTGGAAATGGGCATGCACTTATATGTGGATGGAAGAAGGGGAAAGCGAAGGCTATTTTGCGTGGTCCTGCGGACTTGACGGGACACGTAATGCCAATGGGGCAGCCCCGGACGGGGAAGAATTCTTTGCTATGGCACTGTTTTTTGCCTCTCACCGATGGGGTGACGGGGAAGGGATTTACTGCTATTCCGAGCAGGCAAGGAAGATCTTAAGAGCCTGTATCCATAAGGGAGAGAATGGAAGACCGGGATATCCCATGTGGAATCATGAAAACAGGCAGATTTTATTTGTGCCTGGAAGTGATTTTACCGATCCTTCCTACCACCTGCCGCACTTTTATGAACTGTTTGCACTGTGGGCAGATGAGGAAGACCGGTCGTTCTTTAAAGAGGCTGCAAAGGTAAGCCGGGAATATCTGGCAAAGGCCTGCCACCCAAAGACCGGAATGAGTGCCGAGTATGCCGAGTTTGACGGTCAGCCCATGAGCCGCCCGTTACCGTGGACAACCGATCGCCATGACTGGTTTTTCAGTGATGCGTACCGTACCGTGGCAAATATCGGACTGGATTATGAATGGTTTGGAATCGATGAAGGACAATATGAAGCACCGGAAAAGCTGTTACGGTTCCTGGATGCACGGTGGGATGAGGATCCTTTCGAAATCTATGAGGTGGATGGAACAAGTCTTCATAAACCGGCTCTTCATCCGGTCGGCTTACAGGTTACCACCACACAGGGAATCCTTTCCGTTCTTGGACGGACGAAGGAGGAACAAAGCATCCGGATTGCAAAAAAGTGGCTGGAGGAATTCTTCCGGATGCCGTTAAGGAAAGGTGACCGGAGATATTATGACAACTGCCTGTATTTCTTTGCGTTTCTTGCATTGAGCGGCAATTACCGGATCTGGTAGAAGAAATCGTGCAGAATTAAGATGGCATTAAGAAAGAACATGTAACTGATATGTAATGACCTCTTGTCAAGTGCAAATTAATAGAAATCACCACAAATATTATTTAATTGTTTCTGAAGGCACCCAGAAAGAGCCTCGGAGTATCAGTTCCCGGCCTTGGCC
>Ga0129312_1000508_pt1 | contig 32385 bp, 29 predicted proteins | sample O827metagenome_FD_94434 | JGI IMG/M metagenome (GOLD analysis project Ga0129312, IMG submission 94434) | Orangutan group fecal microbial communities from Wisconsin, USA - O827 metagenome | ecosystem: Host-associated > Mammals > Digestive system > Large intestine > Fecal | place: USA: Wisconsin... | reverse complement strand
CCGGCAGGATGAAGAGCTGGTCCTTTTTACTCTTTCGGTACATTACCGGTTTCCGGCAGAGTTTTCCAATGGAGGCGATGGGTTTTATATCACAGGTTCCCATAACCGGGTTAAATTCAGTATAAAGTCTGTCAACGGACGTTTGCGCCAGTATTACAGCAATTACAGGGATTATGATTATATTCCCTCAGAAGACACTGTCATTCCCAAATCTTTAAGCGTATGTATGGATAAAAGTCTGAAACAGCCTGCCAGAAAGGATACCTGTTATACATGGTTTCCTGTTACAGAAGAATTCCTGAAGAACCGGGATATGGAAAAAGATTATTTAAGACATGCTTTTGCTTATTATTTAAAAAACTTTTGAATATAGAAAACAGTATATAAACAAGCGGGGCAGATATATCAAAGTATATCTGCCCCGCCGATTTTCTCTTATAAACTGTAAAGTACCGGAATTACTCCTCAGTTGCCTCTGCGGAATGATCCTCAAGAGCCTTCATGCTCAGGCTGATCTTTCTGTCCTCGCCGTTGAAATCAACAACTTTAGCCTCGATCTCCTGACCGATGGAAAGTACGTCTGATGGTTTTGCAACATGCTCTCTGGAAATCTGAGATACATGAAGAAGTGCATCTACTCCTGGTGCAAGCTCAACAAAAGCACCGAAATCTGTCATACGTGCAACTTTACCTTTAACAACGTTACCTACTGCAAAATCTTCAGCGGCTGTAAGCCAAGGATTCTCCTCCGGGAACTTAAGGGAAAGGGCAATCTTGTCACCATTGATATCTTTAATAAGAACAGTAACTTTGTCGCCTACATTGAATACCTTCTTCGGGTTCTCTACTCTGCCCCAGGACATCTCAGAGATGTGAAGAAGTCCGTCTGCTCCGCCAAGATCGATGAAAGCACCGAAATCTGTAACGTTCTTGACAACACCCTCTACTTTATCTCCAACATGGATTCTCTCAAGAAGCTCTTTCTGTTTCTCAGCTTTCTCTGCAAGAAGAAGCTGTTTGCGGTTACCGATGATACGGCGTCTTCTTGGGTTGAACTCTGTGATAACGAACTCAATCTCCTGATCTGCATATTTGGAAAGGTCTTTTTCATATGTGTCGGATACAAGGCTTGCAGGAATGAATACTCTTGCTTCCTCAACGTTAACACAAAGACCACCGTCAAGTACCTGAGTTACAGGAGCTTTCAGAACCTCCTGGTTCTCGAATGCCTCCTCAAGACGTTTGTTGCCTTTCTCGGCTGCAAGACGTTTGTAAGTCAGTGTAACCTGTCCTTCACCGTCGTTAACCTTAAGTACCTTTGCTTCCATGGTATCTCCAGGATGTACAACCTCGGAAAGCACTACGCTAGAATCGTTGGTGTACTCGTTCTTGGTGATGATACCGTCTGCTTTATAGCCGATATTCAGGATGATCTCATCATCTTTTACATCGATGACGGTACCCTGTACGATCTCTCCATTTCTGATTGTTTTTACGGAATCTTCCAGCATCTGTTCAAAACTTAACTCTGACATGTTCTTGAACCTCCTCAATAATTTTCTTTGGGGTGGAAGCCCCTGCTGTAATACCTACAAAACTACTGCATTGGAACATTTCAGAATCCAAGTCTACAGGTGTTTGTATATAGTAAGTATTTCCACATTCCTTTTTACATATTTCAAACAGCTTTTGAGTATTGGAACTATGTCGGCCGCCAACGACCAGCATAGTGTCTACCTCTCCGGCTATCGCTTTAGCTTCTTTCTGCCGTTCTTCGGTAGCATTACAAATAGTGTTTAAAACATTTAAAATATTTAAAACATTATTATCATACCTCTTTTTGCGGAGAATTTCAACTAATTCTTTAAATTTGTTGTAATTAAATGTCGTCTGGGACACAACACAGACCTCTTTAAGACCTGAAAAACTGAAATTTTCCGCATCTTCAAGGCTTTTTATTACAGTATAATCTCCCTGGCACCATCCGCAGATCCCCTGTACCTCCGGATGGGTAGGGTCACCTATGATCACAATATGAGCGCCTTTTCTGCTCTCACGTTCCACGATCCGGTGGATCTTAAGGACAAAGGGACAGGTTACATCCACGCAGGATATCCCCGGCTTTTTAAGTTTGTCATAAACATCTTGTCCTACGCCGTGGGAACGGATCACAACAGTTCCCTCTGTGATACCCGGGATCTGTTCTTCTTCTATGACTGACACACCTTTTCTTTCCAGGTCTGCCACCACTTCCTCGTTATGGATGATCGGTCCCAGTGTATAAATAGGGGCCGTCCCTGTAGCAATCAGCTCATAAACTTTATCCACAGCCCTCTGGACACCAAAGCAGAATCCTGCTGTCTCAGCAACTCTGACATCCATCAGCCATTCACCTTCTCTTTGCAGATGGAAAGGATCCGGTCTACTACTTCATCGATTCCAAGTTCTGATGAATCTACCAGAACTGCGTCATCTGCCTGTTTCAGAGGAGAAACTGTCCGGTTCATATCCCGTTCATCTCTTTCTATGATATCCTTAAGGATATGATCGTATTCATCCTCTGCTCCTTTTTGCTGAAGCTCGAGAAAACGTCTTCTGGCACGTGTCTCGGGGCTTGCGGTAAGGAATATCTTCACCTCTGCCTCAGGAAGGATAGTGGTCCCGATATCTCTTCCATCCATAACCACATTATTTTCCTTTGCGAGATTGCGCTGAAGCTTCAGAAGATGTTTGCGGACTTCTCCGTTTGCAGAACATACAGATGCCATATTTCCGGCTTCCTCTGTTCTGAGATAAGGGGTTACATCTTTGCCGTTTAGGATCACATGCTGTTCACCTTTCTCGTAACAGATGGAGATATCTGCGCCATGGCATGCGGAAGCGATTTCCTCCTGCTCTCCTGCCTTCTGTTCAAGAAGGTAAAGAGCCATAGCACGGTACATGGCCCCTGTGTCCACATAGATAAAAGACAGCTCCCTGGCTACCTTTTTTGCAATTGTGCTTTTACCTGCACCTGCTGGTCCGTCAATTGCAATGTTAATTCCCATTTTCCAGTTACTCCTCTCAGCCCACAGTGATCTGTGGGTTATTTATTGGATCGCCTGTGCTGCCGCATATGCGGTAGACCATGCGATCTGAAGATTATAGCCTCCTGTTACGGCATCCAGATCCAACACTTCACCTATAAAATACAGGTTCTGTACTTTCTTGGATTCCATGGTAGATGGCTGAATCTCTCTGACTGACACGCCGCCTCTGGTAATAACAGCCTCTTTATAACTTCCCATACCTGTGATAGTGAATGGAAATGCTTTTACAAGCTGTTCAAAATGCAGACGTTCCTCCCGGGAGATCTCATGAACGATCTTATCCGGGGAAATACCGCCCAGTTCTATTATAACCGGTGTCAGAGATGACGGAAAAAGAACACCGATCACATTTTTAAACTGTTTGTTATGGTTTGCATCAAATTCCCGCAAGATCCGGGCGTCAAGCTGTTCCTGGGTAAGCGCAGGCTTCAGATCCAGATATGCCTGAAGGGAACCTTTTTCCAACTGTTTCCCAATGTGGGCACTGGCAGAAAGGATCATAGGGCCTGTCACACCAAAGTGTGTGAACATCATTTCGCCAAAATCTCTATACAGGATCTTTTTGCCGGATCTTATGGTGAGCTCTGCGTTTTTAAGGGAAAGGCCCTGAAGTTTGCTCACATAATCTTCTGCTGCTTCCAGCGGGACGAGAGACGGAGCCTGTGGAACCACCTTATGTCCGGTTTCGGCTGCAAATCGGTAGCCATCTCCGGTGGAACCTGTAGAAGGATAGGAAAGACCTCCGGTAGCAACTACCACTGCATCTGCGCTAAGCATTTTACCATCTTTTAATATGACTCCTGTAATCTGTCCATTCTCCGTACAGATTTCCTGTACTTCTGTATGAAGATGGATATGTGCCCCTGCTTTTTTCAGTTCATGTTCCAGTCCGCGGATAATATCTGAAGAATGGTCTGATACCGGAAAAACCCTGTTTCCCCGTTCTGTCTTCAGTGGTACTCCGGCATTTTCAAAGAAATCCATCACATCACGGCTTCCGTAAGTATAAAAAGCGCTGTACAGAAATTTGCGGTTTGACATCACTGCAGGAAACAGATCTTCTGTGTCCGAATCATTGGTCACATTACATCTTCCCTTACCTGTGATAAACAGCTTCTTTCCCAGCTTCTCATTTTTTTCCAGTATATGGACATCGTGTCCGTTCCTTGCGGCATATACACCGCAGAGCATTCCGGCGGCTCCGCCGCCTATGATCATAACCTTGGCCATAACCCGTTTATCCTGCCTTTTATTCTTTTTAGTTACTTATTTATTCTCCAATTATTACATAAAGGAGCCTGCAATGCAAGCTCCTTTATCTTAGCTCCTATGGTAAATTATACCGGGTATGCGCCGTTCTTAGTATCTGCTACAGTCTCGTCAACCTTTGTTTTCTGAGCCTGGCGGTATTTAAAGAAGTCCATGGCAACCTGCGGGAACAGTGCGTATGTGAGAACATCCTCATCCTGCTCCTTGTACTGTGCCATCTCGCTCTCAAGCTTATCAAGCTCGTCCTCCAGAAGATCTGCTGGACGGCATGTGATCGGCTCTACATCACCGATGCACTTCTTCTGTACTTCCGGATTAAACGGTCTGGCTGTTGCGCCATATTTACCACTTAATACATCTCTTGTCTCTTTTGTCACAACCTTGTAACGCTCGCCCATGATCACGTTAAATACAGCCTGTGTACCAACGATCTGAGAGGACGGTGTAACAAGCGGCGGCTCACCAAGGTCTTTACGAACACGCGGAACTTCCTCGAGTACTTCGTAGAATTTATCCTCAGCATGCTGCTCTTTTAACTGTGATGTCAGGTTGGAAAGCATTCCACCTGGTACCTGGTACAGAAGAGTCTTGATGTTTACACCAAGGTTCTTCGGATTGAGAAGGCCTGTATCAAGAGCCTCGTCACGCATCGGACGGAAGTAATCAGCGATCTCAGCAAGAAGCTGCTGATCAAATCCTGTATCATACTGTGTTCCCTTGAAAGTCTCAACCATAACCTCTGTTGCAGGCTGGGATGTTCCAAGAGCAAACGGTGACATAGCTGTATCAATGATATCAACGCCAGCCTCTACTGCTTTCATGTATGTCATGGAAGCAACACCGGATGTATAGTGAGAATGAAGATCGATCGGGATCTTAACAGTTTCTTTCAGCGCCTGAACAAGCTCAGTAGCCTTGTACGGAACAAGAAGTCCTGCCATATCTTTGATACAGATGGAATCTGCACCCATATCCTCGATACGTTTTGCAAGATCTGTCCAGTAATCAAGTGTGTAGGCATCACCAAGTGTGTAAGCCATTGCAACCTGTGCATGTGCTTTCTCCTTGTTTGCTGCACTTACTGCTGTCTGAAGGTTACGAAGGTCATTCATACAGTCAAAGATACGGATGATATCGATACCGTTGGCTGCGGATTTCTGTACAAAATATTCTACTACATCATCTGCATATGGACGATATCCAAGGATGTTCTGTCCGCGGAACAGCATCTGAAGCTTTGTGTTTTTAAAGCCGTCACGGAGTTTACGAAGTCTTTCCCACGGATCCTCTTTCAGGAAACGTAAGGAAGCATCGAAAGTAGCACCGCCCCAGCACTCAACTGCATAGTAGCCGACTTTGTCAAGCTTCTCAACGATCGGAAGCATCTGCTCTGTGCTCATACGTGTAGCGATCAGGGACTGATGAGCATCACGCAGGATCGTTTCCACAACTTTCACAGGTTTTTTCTCTATTTCTGCCATAATTATTCTCCTTACAAATTTTTATAAGACAATGGGTTATACACCAAAGATCGCCATGAATGTACCGGCAGCAACTGCTGTACCGATAACACCTGCAACGTTCGGTCCCATCGCATGCATCAGCAGGAAGTTTGTAGGATCTGCCTCAGCACCAACCTTCTGGGATACACGGGCTGCCATAGGAACGGCAGAAACACCGGCTGATCCGATCAGAGGATTGATCTTTCCGTGAGTAACCTTGCAGAGAAGCTTACCAAGCATAACGCCACCAAAAGTACCGCAGGCAAAGGCAACAAGACCAAGAACTACGATCTTCAGTGTATCTACGTTCAGGAACGCTTCAGCACTTGTGGAAGCACCTACAGATGTTCCGAGAAGGATTACTACGATGTACATAAGAGCGTTGGAAGCTGTTTCAGAAAGCTGTTTAACAACTCCGGACTCACGGAACAGGTTTCCCAGCATCAGCATACCAACAAGGGGAGCTGTTGTGGGAAGGATCAGGCAAACAACGATTGTGATAACGATCGGGAAAAGGATCTTCTCAAGTTTTGTAACAGGACGGAGCTGTGCCATTTTGATCTTACGCTCTTCCTCTGTTGTGAAAGCCTTCATGATCGGAGGCTGGATGATCGGTACCAGGGACATATAGGAATATGCTGCTACTGCGATCGGTCCCATAAGAGAAGACTGTCCAAGCTTACCTGCAAGGAAAATGGAAGTCGGGCCGTCAGCACCACCGATGATGGAGATCGCTGCTGCTGCTTTTCCGTTGAATCCAAGGAAAATTGCAAGGAAGTATGCAAGGTAAATACCAAGCTGTGCAGCTGCTCCCATCAGGAAGCTGATCGGGTTTGCGATCAGCGGACCGAAGTCTGTCATCGCACCGACACCCAGGAAGATCAGTGAAGGAAGAATACTCCACTCATCCAGTAAGTAAAAATAATGAAGAAGTCCGCCAACGCCATTGGATGAATCCTCAATGCTCAGCATAATGTCCGGATAAATATTTACCAGAAGCATACCAAAAGCGATCGGAACCAACAGCAGCGGCTCAAAACCATGTTTAATGGCAAGATATAAGAACACACATGCCACTGCGATCATCAGGTAGTTTCCCCAGGTAAGGTTAAAAAATGCTGTCTGATGGATCAGGTTTGACAGGGTATTTGTTACATAAGACATTTGTCTACCTCCTGTTTAGTTCATTGTTGCAAGAGTATCTCCATTTTCAACGGCAGCACCCTCTGCAACATCGATGCTGGCGATCGTTCCGTCCTGAGGAGCAACAACCGGGATCTCCATCTTCATGGACTCAACGATCACTACGCTGTCACCGGCTTTTACACTCTGTCCAACAGATGCAACGATTTTTACAACTTTTCCAGGAACGGCTGCGGAAACCTTAACAGAACCTGCGCCTGCTGCCGGAGCTGCTGCTTTAGGAGCTGCTGCCGGAGCTGCCTTAGGAGCCGGTGCTGCTGCCTTCGGTGCTGCTGCAACTGGAGCTGCTGCGTTTCCGTTCTCTTCTACAGTAACTTCATATGCTGTTCCGTTAACAGTAATTGTATAACTCTTCATTTTAAAATCCTCCTAAATAATGATTATCTTTTTCTGCGGTTGATCTTACGGATAGAACGTACCACGAATCCATCTGTGCTTGTCTTGCCTTCGGAAGCTGCGATAGCTGCAGCGATCACGGCGATAAGCTCACCATCATCTGTTACATCCTCAACAGCAGGCTCAGCAACTGGTGCTGCAACCGGAGCCGGTGCTGCGGCTGCCGGAGCCGGTTTGCTCTCTTTTTTCTTTCCTTCCACAAGTCCGGGAATATATTTGAAAAGAGAGATCACGAAGATCAGGAATACCAGGATCACAAATACAGTTCCGAGACCCATCAGTGTGTTCATCGCTGCCTTTTCCATGTTCTGTGCCAGTGTATACTGCACATCAACAGCAAGAGAAGTAGGTGCTCCTGTTTTATCAATTACATAAGTGAAATCCGCTTTGTTTTTCTCAAAGGATACCGGAACAACAACAGTATACTGATCATCAGAATATTCTACTGTGATTTCTTTCTCATCAATGTCGCCTTTTTTCTCACCAAGCTCTTCTCTGGAGCCGTCCCATGCAGTTGCGGCATTCTGTGTGAAAGCATCATCTGATTCCATATAACCTTTAAGGTCATCCTCGGACATTGCAATGATTGCTTCTGTCAGTTGTTTAGCTGTTGAGGCAAGCTGAGTCTTCACAGAATCGTCAATCTCATCAGCAGCCCATGCTGTAGAGCTGCATCCGATAAGAAGTGCAGCCACACAGAGAAACGCCATGCAGACAGAAGAAATCTTTTTATAAAACTGTTTCATATGCTTCACCTCTCTTAGACTGTTCCATGTTTCTTGGATGGACGGTCTTCCCTTTTTGTGAACAGCATCTCAAAAGCACCGATTACATATTTTCTTGTATCCTCTGCCTTGATCACAGTATCTACATAGCCTCTGGCTGCTGCAGATCCGATACCGTTCTGAAGCTCTTTGTATTCTGCAGCTTTCTCATTAAGGGTAGCTGCGTCAGATCCTGCATACATGATCTTGGCTGCAAGAGAAGCATCCATCATTCCGACCTCTGCTGTATCCCATGCATATACCATGTCTGCGCCTACTGCCTTGCTGTTCATGGCAACATATGCTGTACCGTAAGCTTTGCCGATGATTACGTTTACTTTAGGAACGGTTGCTGATGCAAATGCGTGAACCATTTCGCCTACTGCCTTTGCCATCATCTTTTCGCTGCATACAGTAGCTTTGAGGCCTGTAACATTGGTAAGTGTCAGAACCGGAATTTCAAAAGCATCACAGAATTTTACGAAATCTGCAGCTTTTCTTGCGCCTCTTGCAGAAAGTGTTCCGTCAGAAAGCTCTGTTTTATTTCCATCTGCATCGTAAGACTCGCTTCTGTTTGCAACTGCACCTACAGTAGCACCATTGAGGCGAAGGAAACCTGTAATAACGTCTTTGCCATAATCAGCTTTTGTTTCAAAGAACTCACCGTCGTCTGCAATTCTTGAAAGAGCGATTCCTGTATCTCCTGTGCAGCCTGCGATATCATCACATACTCTGTTCAGGTCATCAGTGCACTCTTTAAAGCTGTCATTGTCCTCATTATTCTCAGGAAGAAGACTTACAAGTGTACGGATCTCTGAAAGGATCTCATCCTCTGTTCCGATACCGTCAATAAGTCCAGTCTCCTCGCTCTGGAACTCTGCAGAAGCAGTGTCACATTTATCAGCTGAATTTCCTGCCAGTGCGTTAGGAGTGTTTACGAACATCCTGCCTTTTTTCTTCTCGATAAATGTGAAATCTGTAAGAGCCGGAACAACTGCCATTCCACCTCCACAGGTTCCGAATACTGCTGTGATCTGCGGGATCACACCAGATGCCAGAGTCTGTTTCAGATAAATCTCTCCGAAAGCTTCCAGCGCATCAGTTGCCTCCTCAAGGCGAAGGCCTGCACAGTCAACAAGACCGATAACCGGTGCTCCAACTTTCAGGGCCAGATCATAGATCTTGGCAATTTTTTTTGCATGCATTTCTCCTACTGTTCCGTTCAGAACAGCGGCGTCCTGACTGTAAACATATACCAGGCTTCCGTCAATGACACCGTAACCGGTGATCACGCCGTCTGAAGGTGCCTTTTTTTCAGTCATGTTGAAATCTGTTGTTCTGGCTGTAACAGCCTGGCCGATCTCAACAAAACTGTTGGCGTCGAGCAGGGATTCAATCCTTGCGGCCGCTAAGCTTTGTGTTGCATTACTCATTATACTTTGCCCTCCATCTTTATTAAGTATTTAAATATAACCAAAAATTCAGCCGATTCTAATTGTAACTTGTTCCTTGAAAAATTTCAATACTTTTCGCCTTTTTTGTTAAAAAATTAACCCCTGACATAGGGTCAGGGGTCGAAAACTAATGAAAAAAATCATGAAAAACTTTATTAATATACCATTTATAGTTGATTCTGCCGATTGTGCTGCCTGAAGTCACAGGATAGCTGAAAATTATCTTGTTTTCCAGCATACAGTCAAGTCTTCCTATAATCGCTCCTTTTTCTACCGGTGCATCAAGGTTTTCCGGATAATGGATATTCCAGGAAAGACTTTCTCCTTTTTTCATGAGGAAACGCCGGGCTTTATCCTCTGAAGGAATCTGAGCATTCCCCTGAGTGTATACGGTTTTTCCTGTTACAAATCCCTCCGGTGCGCCATTTTTTACGGGAATTTCCGGAATTTCCGGAGGATCCGGCACCATCACATAAAAGTAATTATCCCGTCCGTACTTTAAAAGGCGGCTGCAGTCCTTCCATTTATAGTTTTTATGGTTTGGCCAGCCGCAGCCAAGAAGCGCCACGATCATGAGTTTTCCATTCTGGCTGCATGCACACACATAGCAGTAGCCTGCTTTTGCGGTAAAGCCGGTTTTTCCGGAGAGAACTCCTTTTTCCATATCCATAAATGCATTGGTATTGTGTACGGAGAAATGGTATTTTCCTGATATGTCTGAGAATGTATGATCCCTGGTCTGGGTGATCGCAAGAAAAGTTTTGTTTTTTATGGCGTAGCGCATGATCCGTGCCAGGTCCGCAGCAGTGGTATGATGAGTTCCTCCGCTGTTGGAATCGTCCAGACCGTTCGGTGTAACAAAATGGGTGTCTGTACAGCCGATCTCCTCCGCCTTTTCATTCATAAGCCTTGCAAAATTTTCCACAGATCCGCTTATATTTTCCGCAATGGCAACTGCAGTGTCGTTGTGGCTTTTTAACATAAGAGAGTAGAGCAGATCCTCCATGTAAAACTGCTGGCCTTTTTTCATTCCCAGCTTTACCTCAGGCTGGGAAGCTGCATTGGTGGATACCTGTACGTAATCGTCTCCTTTTGCATTTTCCAGGGCAAGGATACAGGTGAGTACTTTGGTGGTGCTTGCGTTGGGACGTATGGTATTTCCTTCTTTTTCATAAAGGATCCGGCCTGAATCTCCGTCCATGAGAACTGCGGACATTGCATAGAGATTCTCGGGCGGTGTTTCCGCTGCCTGTATATTTTGGACAGTCATCCCCTGTAAAAGAACAGCCGCAGCCAAAAGTATGACTGCGGCATATTTTTTTATGTTCATATTCCACCTCACATACTCTTATACAGTATCCTATGCGGACATGTCCCGAATATGCATGCTTGGGATCTCAGCCATTGTAGGTATGGTTCCAGCTTTCGGAAAGATGTCCCGGATGTACAGCAAGGGCTGCAAGTTCTGCAAGCATATCCGGAGCCTTGTCAAGTGCTTCCTCCATAAGCGTATCCAGCATAAAAAGCTCCTCCCTGCATGAAACCTCCGGTTCCGGAGTCATAAAAAAATCCGATACAAATGCCTGGGGTCCCCTTCCAAACACAGACAGGATTTTTTCGATACGGCGTCTTTTCCGGCCTCCGTCATTGCACACCAGAAGGTTGGTAAATATCTTCATCATCTTAAGGCTGGCAAAAATATTTTTGGTACGCACCTGAGGCATAACTTTATGGATGGTTTTTGCATAGGTGTATCTGGGCACGATACAGTCAGAAGGATAAAACTGCATGGGATTTTTGCCGGTCTCCAACATAAGCATACGGTCAAATTCCTTTTCCAGCATGGTATGGGATATGTGTTCCATCCCGGCTGCCTGATTTACATAGGGATGACATGTTGAATCCAGGATATAATGACAGCCAAATCCAATAAGATATGCCATAAGCGCAGGATCTTTGTCCCTGCGAACCTGCTCCATTCCTGTTTCAAAAAAATTTGCGGCTTTCTGTCCATGCATATTCACACCAAACCGGGTTACCGGGTTTGGTGAAATGAAATAGTAAAACAGGATATCCGGTCCATGAAGCCCGATACGGTAAAGATTACTGTTTCCACGTATCAGACGTTTCAGCTTTCCCGGAAGCCTCCGGTAAACTCTTTTTCCAAAAAGATCATGGGCGTAGGTTGTAGGCATGACTGATCACTTCCTCCTCTGTATTTATACATCCAGCTTAAGCTGAACTTCCTCTTCTGCTTCTGCTTTGAAATCTTCCAGTTGTACAGGATCCATTTCCGGCAGTTCATCCAGTCCCTGTACACCGAAGCAGCGCAGAAACTGTTCTGTAGTACCAAAAAGAAGAGGTCTTCCCGGAGCATCCAGACGCCCGATTTCCCTGATCAGGTCATATTCGATCAGTTTATTTATGGCATGATCACATTTTACTCCTCTTATCTTCTCGATCTCTGCTTTGGTTACCGGCTGCTTGTATGCGATAATGGAAAGAGTCTCCAGCATAACATCTGTGAGCACGGGTTTCTTGGGCTGCATGGCAATACGGATCAAAGCATCATAATATTCTTTTTTTGTACATAACTGAAAGGAATTTTCCAGTTCAATGATCTGGATTCCCCTGTCCTCCTCCTGATATCGTATCATCATATTGCGAATGATCTTTTCTGTAGTAGATACATCCTGCTCTATTGCCCTGGCAATCTGGGCAAGCTCCACGGAATCTCCCATGGCAAATAAGATTGCCTCGATTACTCCTTCAATCTGCTTTAATCTCACGGTTTCTCCTTATTGTTGATTATTCGTCTGCAAATTCAGTCAGATTCTTCCATGTATCCGGATCTGTAAGTACTTCCACATGGATATCATCAAGGGGTTCTGACTGTTCTGCATGGATATGCCCCATTTTCATAAGCTCCAGAACAGCCAGAAAGGTTACGATCAGTTGCACTCTGGAGTGCTGATGTTCCATAAGCTGCCGGAAACTGAATTTTTTATGTTCTTTAGCATATTCCCGCATCTCCAGCATTTTGTCGGAAAGACTGACTTCTTCTTTCTCGATTCTTCCAAACTTGCTGCGGATGGGATCCAGTTTATTCTCCTGACGTTTTATTATGGAGCGGTAGATTTCTCCCAGCTTTTCCAGTGTGATCCCCTTAAGAAGATCACCTGGATCTACAGGTACCTTATATTCCAAAACCTGTTCCGGAAGCTCCTGTTCACGAAAATAGGACCCCCCTGCATCTCCAAGCCTGTCCCTGAGCTGATAAGACATATATTTATACATTTTATATTCCAGAAGTTTCTGTACCAGATCCGCTCTTGGATCCTCCTCTTCCCCTTCCTCATTGACTTCTTTTGGAAGCAACATCCGGCATTTGATATCAAGAAGAGTGGCTGCCATTACCAGAAACTCACTCATGATCCCCAGATCTTCCTCCTCCATGGAGTGAAGATACTCCATGTACTGGTCCGTGATCTCCACAATGGGAATATCGTAAATATCAATCTTGTTCTTGTCAATAAGGTGGAGAAGCAGATCCAGCGGACCTTCAAAAACATTAAGCTTTACTGATATGGCCATAAGCTCTCCTCACACCTCTGTATCTTTTTGTTCTGTCACGGAAGGTTTTACATCGATCACCAGAAGCTCCCTCGGATTATGGATCCGCAGGGGCAAAGTATGCTCACCAAGCCCGGCGCTTACAAACATATGGCTGTTATTTTTATGGAAATCTCCGCAACAGTATCTTGGGAACAGCAGATACTGGGGAGATGTCAGTCCATGATGCTCACTAAACCGTACAATTCCACCGTGGTAATGCCCGGAAACGATCATATCCGCTCCCCACTTAAAATAAGTATCCCCGTATTTGGGATTGTGAGCCAGAAGAACCTGGAATCCATCTGCATCCGAAGTACCGATAAGGTTCCGGATAGCTTCACAGGAAAGTCTGGGGGAACAGGGCTTTTTGTAATATTCCATAGGAATCTCCAGTCCGTAAAAACAGAAGCTGTCTCCTTTAAGGTTTCCGTACTCATGGGTGTTTCTGAGGACATGCACTCCTGCACTTAAAAGTGCTGCCTCATATTTCCGATAAGTATCCTCAGCCAGTTTCACACTCATCTTGTATTCATGGTTTCCAAGGGAATAGTATACAGGATAATCCCGGGCCAGTCTTTTTAACAGGCTGTACGCAGGCTTCAGTGTTGAAAGCTGAGTCCGCACTGTCATGTCACCGGCAATAAGCACTGCATCCGGTTTCAGTCTGCGGATCACTTTCAGAAGATATTCATTATCGTTTCCATAGGAGACTCCGTGCTGATCTGTGATCAGGACAAAACGTACACCGGAAGATGCGGTGATCTTCCTGCTTTGTATCTCATAGTTTCTGACTCTGAATCTGTTCATAAAAGTCCTCATTGTTGTTATTATTTGCCGAATCCACAGTTAGGGAAAGTACAGACCGGACAGTTCAGGCACAGACCGCCTTCTCCCAAATAAGCGATCTCTTCGGCTGTGATCTCATCATCTGCCATGATTCTGGGAAGAAGCAGATCAAAGATCGTTCTTTTGGCATACATAACACAGCCCGGCAGCCCAAGGACCGGTATGATATGTCCATTATAGGTAAGATATGCCACCAGAAGCATGGCCCCCGGAAGTACCGGTGCACCATAGCTCACCACTCTTGCTCCGGTATCCCGGATTCCACCTGGAGTACGGTCATCCGGATCCACGCTCATTCCGCCTGTACAGACGATCATATCTGCACCTTCCTGTGCAAATTTAAGGATGTCAGCCGTGATCTGAGCTTTGTCATCGCCTGGCTGTGTCTGCCCCATGATCTCTGCTGGATATTCTGCAAGCTTTTCCTTTAAAACCGGGGTAAAGGTATCCTCGATCAGTCCTTTCCTGATTTCACTTCCGGTTGTGACGATTCCAACTTTTTTCTTCTGATAGGGAAGGATAGAAAAAATAGGTTCCTCACCTGCCACTTTCTGTGCTACTTCCATTTTTTCTTTCTCGATCACCAGAGGGATGATCCTGGTACCTGCCAGCTTGTCTCCTTTTTTCACAGGAAAATCCCCATGTCTGGATGCAATCATCATTTCTCCCAGGGAATTTACTTTTACAAGAGCATCTCTGCGGATCTTCAGAATCCCTTCCTTATCCGCAATCAGCTCAATCTTTCCCTCCCTGATATCAGTTCCGTGAATATCTTTGGAATCACCGGCACTGATCTTATAGAGAATCTGCGCTGCTTCATTTTCATGAAGAATCCCCTCGCTTTTTTCCCATACAAAAAGATGTTCTTTTCCCACAGAAAGGAGAAGCGGGATATCCTCCTCTTTTACAATATGTCCTTTTTTAAAAAGAACTCCTTTTTTTTCATCTTTGATGATCTGTGTAATATCGTGGCACAGAATATGTCCCACTGCATCTTCTGTTCTGATTTCTCTCATGAAAATTCCCTTCCCTGTAAAACTGTTTTGATTATACATCTTTGTTGTGCATTTTGTCAAAAATCCACATCTGTGATTATTAATATATCACAATATCCCAAATTGTAAAAGAGCAGAATGCTTTATACATTCCACTCTTATTACATTACTGCATTTTAATTACACAAATCAGGTTAATCCTGAAAAAGAAGGGGAACTGTATTTCGGATACAGTCATTGTGGGAATAATCATCATATCTTTGTTTTCTGTTCACAAATGTAATGGACGCTGTGTTTTTCTCCATGGTAAGGGCCGCTGTTCCACAGGCGATCTCTTTGGGATCCACACCATAGGCAGGAGCTTTTCCTTTGGTGATCTTCACATTATCGGTATTGGCAGAAGCTGTCTGAAGATAATATCTCAAAACATTTTTCTCGTAAATCTGATACTTCCCCAGAGGGATGTTTTCGATGGTAAGCCGGATCCATGCGTATCCATTTGCATCTGTCTCATAGTTTTCCTTTTCGAACTCCACATAATCTTCATATCTGTGGCTTTTTCCGGAAAGATCTTTTCCATCTACAACAAAAAAGAAGGTTGGGTTACCATGAGCCCAGGTGATCTCAGATTCCGGGATCTTTTTTATGATGGTAACAGACCCAAGTGGAAGATGAACCGGTGTATTATCCGCTTTCAGCCTTACCACTGCTGTTGATCCGCCAGAAGACGCTTTTAAAACAATCTCCTTTTCCCATCTGCCTGTATAATCTGTGGGAATCCTGGTTTCTTTGATCTTAAACTTTCCAAGGTTACTGTCTGTAATATCCAGCTTCTGACTGTAGTACTCCTGCCCATCCTCATCGTAGCGGAAAAGCTTTTTGCTTCCCAGCGTATCCTCGTAGACATTTTTGGAAGCATTCCATTGATAAACAGTAAATTCCGCACCTTTCAGCCGCTCTCTGGTATAAAGGTCTTCTTTTTGTATGTAGATCATTCCCTGAGGCGGACGTATCTCTTTGTTGGTGACTGTAAATGTAAGTTCAGCATCGTCTTTTGAGATATCCACATCCTGTTTCCAGGTTCCTTCATACCCTGTGGGATTTTTCGTTTCCTTTACGCGAAATTTGCCTGCATTGTCTGCTGTTTTGGTAAGATCACCGGACACATACCGCTGCGCTGCCTTATCATAGCTCAGAAGGGTTCCCGGGATCTTGTATTTTCCGGCCGATATACTGTATTCATAAATCCGAAATTCTGCACCTTCCAGGTTTTTCCCTGTATCCTCATCTGTTTTTCTGACTTCCACATGTTTTTTGTCAACAGTATAATTCTTGACCTGGTATTTAAAAACCTGTGTAGTTCCTGCCTCTTTCAGCTTAAAGTCCTGATACCAGCTTCCACGGTAACCTTTAGGTGGTTTTGTTTCACGAACGCGAAAGATTCCCATGTTGTCTGTTGTATAGGAAAAACCATTCAGCTCATAGCGCCTTGACTGGGAATTGTAAGTGAGAAGCTTTCCGGGACGGATAAAATTGCCCAGTTTCTGGCTCCATTCAAACAAAGTGAATTCTGCCCCTTTCAGCGGATCACCGTTGTCGCCATCCAGTTTCTCGATGGAAACCTTACCCTTGATATCCGGTACATTTTTTACCTTTACCTGTACATCAGTTCCGCTTTTAACCGTAGCACTGGTCGTAACAGTTGAAAGAAGATATTTTTTTGCTGCGGTAGTCTCTCTGACATAATATTTACCCGGAATAAGGTTCACATATGTAATCTGACCATCATCATTGGTGATCCATGTACTTACTGCCGTATCCTTTCTGGTAACTGTACGCACACCGGATTTCAGATCTTCCCCTGCATACAGTGTATATTTGGCTCCCGGAACCGCTTCTCCGGTATGTGTAGCGGTTTTGGTCAGCACCAGCCTCCCGTATACTGCAGGTTTATAATTTAAAGTAATCTGTCCCCTTGTTCCCTGATATACAAATGCGCCAAAATCCTGGGTATTGGTGTTCCCGGTCTGCACCGGTCCGTCTACAAGAATATATGAAACAGGAGTGAGGTTCATTTTGTAGGTGAATTTTCCTGCTTTTACGGATACCGGAAAAATATAAAGAAAAATATATCCGTTTTTCAAGGTGACACTGCCTTCCAGAACATGGGGACTGGTCAGGTTATCCGAATACTCTTTTGCATTTTTCCAGTATACAAACTGCCAGCCTGCTGAGGAAGGTCTTGTGACTGTGATACTGTTTCCTGCACCTGCGCTGTCCGTAAGTTTAAGAAGCGGCGAAAGCTGAAAACCGTTTTTGTACTTGTCATAAACATAAGGCATATGGGACGGGATCTTTTTAAACAGGCTCAGAGGAACATTTTTTCCTGCTGTGGATGTCCATCCATCTGCAGTTTTCATGGAGATGGACGCCTTGTTTCTTTCTGGAATAGTCATCCCTCTGATCTTGCTGATAAAACGGTTGATTCCTACATGTTCTGCCTCTGCTTCTGTAGCTTGGCCCAGATCGCCGGCATAAATTTTTGACAGAGCAATATGGGTAAAAACATAACGGTTTTCCCACCTTGCCCAGTTGATATGTTCGCAGCTGGGAACATAACTGATTCCAAGATCACCAGGACCGCCATATCCGAAATACAGAAGTTTTTTTACATTTGAGTCGGAAAGGAATCTTACAGCTTCTGCTCTTAGATCTGTGCTTCCAAGCCCTGCTTTTGAAGCCTTCATACAATAAAGCGGAGACACATTTTCCTTTCCTGTTTCATCTACATAATGGATTTCCCTGTAGATTCCGGCTATACGTGTATAGTTTCCTCCTTCTGCATAATCATTGGCTGCTGTCCAGACTTCATCGCAGTATACTCTGCCGATTTTTTCCACATGATATTGCCCTGGCTGAAGTGCCATAATCGCAGCATCCTCCTCATGAGAAAGATCTGATATGGATAATTCTGCAGAATCAGAAATCTGGTTCTTTCCCATAAAAAACGCCGGGGCAACACCTATGATCTCTCCATCCCGGATTTGCTCTACAAGCTCTTTTTCATCTTTGGAATCTCCGGAAAGAAGCTCTGCATTTTCCTCTGTAAACAAAAGTGGCTCCTCTGAAATGTTCTGGATCTCATCAGATTCTTCCTGATACGACCCTGATCCAGCCTCATTCTCCTGGGGAATGTCCGTCTGAACATCTTCCGGTTGGTCAAGATCTTCCTCCTCTGAATTTGTTTTTTCTGAAGAACTCTGGTCAAAAGAGACTTCTTCCGTGGGAATTTCTTCTGAAAGATTCTCTCCCTGTGATTCTCCTGTCTCTGAATTATCATGAGAATTTTCCTGATCTGGAATTGTCTGGTCTTCATGGTCTTCTGTCTCTTCTTCCTGAATCTCCTCCTTCTGATCTGTTATATTTTCTTCCGTTATTTTGGAATATTCCTCCTCTGATATAATTTCTGTTTCTTCCGACACTGCAGTTCCCGCTTCAGCCTGTGTTTGAGCACTGGCACCGGCCAGTACCGTAGAAAGGGATACGGCAAGTGCAATTAAAACACTGATCATTTTTTTCTTCATAAGATCCGATTCCCCCTTTTAATTATAAGTATGCACGCTCCACCTGATATCAGCACAAGCACCATAAGGAACCATGTATTGGAATCATCCCCCGTTTTTACAGGTGATTTCTTTTTGGAGGAAGCAGTTCCTGTTTTCCTGATATTGTTTTGGTCCTCAGCTTCATATGGTATTTTATCTGGAGATGTTACTTTTTCGGTAACTGTCGGTGTTGCTGGAGTAACTGTTGGTAAAGCACTCTCCTCCTCTACTGAAAAGATCCATTTTACATCTGCTCTACGAAGTGCATAAGCATTATCAAGTGCAGATGGGACTTCCACAGTAAATGTCAGGGTTCCTCCGTCTCCGGGCTTAAACCTGCCAAGAGACACCTCTTTATTGAGTTTTACTGCCAGAAGATTGCCGGAATACAGTTTTTTTCCGTCCATAGATATGGTCAGCCTGATTTTTCTAAGAAGTTCCTGGTCTTTTTGAGATTTACATTCCGGTGATGTTTTAAAAAACAGCTCCGCCTTCTCTCCGGTAGTATTTCTGATCTCTGCAGAATCCTGAAAAACATCTCCCGGCATTGCAGTACTGAAATTCCGGAAAAAGTCTTCCGGAGCAGCCACAAGACGGTGTGCATTTCCGTCAAATCTCACAGATAATTCCACAGGCTTTTTTGAGGTCACAATATATCCATCTGTATCATGGATGCATTTCTGGATCTTCTCATTTCTCCAAGGGGACATGGCCGTAAAATCCGGTGAAAAATTTGCTTCCTGGATTGCCTCTGCCCGGATAGTGATTCCAAGTCCTTTTCCTGCATAAGCTTCGTTCCAGCTTCCAGGTATCTGTACTTTCCGAAAAATATCTGCTGTTTCCCCTTTATCCAGCTTTTTGGTGTAATAGTAGTAATCTCCTTTCTTTTTCCAGTAAGAGGAAATCCCCAGCAGGCTGGCATCATCCAGACCTTTTAATCCGTACAGATTATCTTTATAAGTTATTTTTACCCGGACCCAGCAAGGTTCAGACAGATTCCTGATCCTGGGGATCTTGGAAATGCAGTCCCCGGGAAGAATCAGCTTTGGATCTTTGTATGCTGTTTCTTTTCCGTCTTTTTCAGCCAGCTCATTAAGAGAAATATTAATATCACCTGTTGCAATCCGGTTTGTCACAGTAACCGAATCCCGAAATCTGCCATATACGGCCGATACGATTCCAAGAAGTCCCAGAAGCATGAGGACTGTGAAAAGGAGTTTAAGGCCTTTTTTCAATTTCTTCACTCCTCTCTTTCGGGGCAGATAAAGGTTTTAAGTAATGATCCCAGGCAGCAGCGTAGTCCTTGAATCCCTGTGCCTGAACAGCTTCCTCATAAACATTAATGGTAAAGTCCGAAAGTTCGTCTTTGTATGTCGCATCTACCCTGGCGGAATCAATACGAAAACCGGTACATAATGGTGTGGTACGTTTTCCCTCAGTCAGTTTCTGTTTATAGTAATAATAACCATCTGTGGTATTATAGACCCAGTTTGCAGTGTCCATCCCCAACAATACCACAGCTTTTCCAATATCACTGTTGGAGTAGGAAAGAGACATCCGTACATAACAGTCTGTCTGAAATCCATTCTCACCACCCGAAAAATTACCGATCCATATTTTTTTTACATATTCAGGATCTCTATCTATGGGAGTAGGGGTGGGATCCGGAAAATCTTCCTCAATCTCCGTAGTCACCGCTCCTACTGCCACAGTATTTGGCTGAATTTCATAGTCCGACAAATACGCGGCGGTTCCCACAGTGCAGAGAACTCCTGACAGGAAAAGAAGCCCCGCAAAGCTTTTTATAAATTTTCCTCTCATAAATGACATTCCCCGCTTTCATCTGTTCTCCTTTATTTGTCAAAAGCAGCTCCGGCCTGTCCTTTATTCTGGTTCACATATTTCTGGAATGCGGCAGTCGCCTGCTCAATAACAGTATTCCGGTCATCTCCTGTGTTATCCGACTGGATTGCATAAGCCTGCACATTGATATCAAGCTGCTGAGTATCTAACTGGCCTTCAATGATATTGGCAAATGTTACATTGTCAAAAAGTGTGGTGGTTTTTTGCTCAGGTTTGAGGATATGATTGTAAGCATATGTATACACCATTTCATCACCGGACTCTTTTCTGGAAAGCTGTGTCCATTCTTTACTTTTGTTGTAGGTAAAAAGCTCTGTTTTTGCCAGCGGTTTCCTGGTTCCGTCTGCTTCTGCCATGATAACTTCCCGCACGGGGACAGTTACCTGAAGATATACATAGGCGTCATTTACACCGCTGTTTTTGACAGATGGATCCTTGGGAATATTCTGGGTCGGGACAATCTTGGTGTTTTCTTCCGGCTTCCAGTTAGGCTCGTTAAGTTCTATATCCACCTTGCCCACTGTAAATTCATTGGTTGCTGTCTCATAATCTGTAAGATATGCTGCTGTTCCGCCTGCTGAAAGTGCAGCGATCATTGCAGCTAATGTTACGCCTTTTACTACTTTTTTTCCGTTTTTCATCATAATTTCATTCTCCTTTATTTTTGTTTCTGTTGGGGGTATATGCCAGATTCAGAAGAACTGACAACGCTGCTGATATGAATGTTGCAGCAAATGAGATCCGGGTATGAAGTGCTGACACCACATAACCCAGAAGCGGCAGGGCAAAGACGGCCTGCCCGATGATCTGTGAATGTTCTACAGGAAGAGGATCCGGGCAGTTGTTGGCATCTCCACGGGTAATGTAACATCCGGACTGTTTTTTGACGATCCGGTGAGTTACGATTGAATCACCCAGGCGATAGCTTATGATGTCTCCCCTGGAAAAATCTTTCTTTCCTGTATCTGTGTATACGATCCCTCCGGTGGGGAGTACAGGTTCCATAGAGCCTGAGAGTACCACATAAGGCTGAATTCCCATAACCGGTGGTACAGTCAGCAAAAGTGCAATGACAAACACCACTCCAAGAATCGTATTAAATATCCATCTTATTATTTTTTTCATATGATTGATATCCTGCTTCTTTCAGCTTTCATAAAAACATGGATATATGGCGGAGATCGACTCCATTTTGTTCTATACAAAAAAACCTCCTGACACTACAAAACCTGAATCTGTTAATAAAATGTGGAATAAGTGGAACAGAACTGTTCCTGAGTTTCATCAAAACATGATGGGTAAGAAAATATTGTTTTAAGATTAAGTTGAGCTTATTATATCTTTTTTCCTCACTCTGGTCAACGAAAATCGTTCGACATTTTTCTCCATTTTTCGACAATCCGCATGCACGACAGAGAAAATTCCTGCCGTGCATCACCTGTCTATTCTGACAGCGAAAAAATATATTCCAACGGAAAGAGCATAACTTCCCGTATTTCCTGCTCCTGTCTGTCAACACTGGCAAGCTCAATGCGGAAAGCCGGCTGCTTTATAAATTCCCCGTAGTACTGTTCAGGTCTGCCAACACTTCTTCTTTTTTCGGAATCCTCCTCCAGTGCCACGCAGTTTTTTATATTCCCCCCGGAGTATTTTTTCATATATCCTGCAAGTCTGGCAATGTGCCGGGAAATCCGCCCATCCTCCTGAGCGTAATAGACGATACGTTTTCCATATCCGCAAAAAAACAGAAGACCTCTTCCTGTGTATTCCTGAAAGATCCGGATAGCAGCTTTTGTCTCATTTTCGCTGGCAGGTTCCTGATAAATCCTTTTTTTTCGGTAGTTTCTGGTAGGAAAATTCAGAGAAATATCCGTTCCTCTGGCATTACAGCAAAATTCTTCTTTTGGTATATCCTGCATTTTCAGCATCTGCCTGAAAATGGGATTCCGGATGGCGCCATAACCGTTTCTGCTGATCTCATAGCCGTCCGGGTTTAAAACAGGAATTATACAGATCCGCAGCCTGTCCAACAGTTTTCTTACATCATAGAAATCATTGATAAGCCACCTGCATTCATAAGCTCTGCAGTATTCCATTGCTGCACAGGTAAGGATATCTGCCATTTCCCGATCTGTGCCTGACAATCCCCCGATACAGAAAACACAGCCATCTCCTTGTCCGATCTCAAGCATGGGGATCATCCGTTCATCATGGCTGTTTCCGATTACCCGAAACTGTGTAAATCCTCCATATCTCTGAGCAGCTTCCCACAAAGTGTAATAAATCTTTTCGTATGTAAATCCCTGTACTTTTTCCATATTTCCCTCCCTGTACAGCAGATGTATATCAAAAACATCCGACCTGGTAATCCATCTTCCGGAACGTGTCTGAATCTGATACACCAATTACCTGTAACGCTATAATATATGCATACAGATACAAAAAAAGAACCGGCACAAAAACCGGTTCTTTCAGATTCCGTCAGTCAGGTGGATATTAACACTCCACATCCCCTGCTTATTGTATTTCGCAATTAAAGCAGGGGATTTTCCTGATTCGGTTAAGTTATGATCAGATATCTTTTTTTCTTCTTCTGATGATCACATAGCCACCTGCAAGAAGAGATGCAACTGCAAGTGCACTCATGGTTCCTACAGGAGATTCATCTGCTGTGGATACTGCAGTTCTGCCTGTTGTGCCGGAACTGCTTCCGTTATTGGAGGTAGTGGAGGCATCAGTTCCGCTGGTTCCTGTCTGTCCGTCTGTGCCGGACTCACCGGTTCCTCCAGTTCCGTTAACTGTTCCTGTTACAGACGGAGTTACTGTGATATCCGCAGACTCAAACTGATATGTAGCAGATTCAATGTTATCTGTTGCCTGCCACTGACCGCCTGTATATATCCATTTCTGGAAGAATACATACAGGTTATAGGTGTCTGCCTTGGTGATTCCGGATGTGGAACCGATCTTCCAGGAGCTGTGTTTCTGGTTGTCTGCCGGATTGGCAGCAGTACTCCAGTATAACGGAACCCATTTTACATCTCCCTCAACAGGAGCCTGGTTATCTGTACCTGCTCCTACAACGGTGAAGTCATAGAAGGTACCAGGATAGAACTCCAGTGCCTCTTCAAGACCGGATATCCTGCTCTCTGTAACTGACGGTGTCCGCGGATCACGAGACGGTGTTACAGTAGGAGTGGTATCTGCAGCCGGACGGCTGTCATTGGAAAGTCTCAGTCTCTTGATACCACTTAAATTACCATTGCTGTCTTTCAGACGGATATAAAGATCGATCTCAGACTCATCTGTAGTCAGGTCATTAAGATAAATGGTAAATGCTTTGTCTTTTGTAAACGGTGTTCCTTCTCCTGAAGTATCGATGGTAGGTGTTCCTGCATCACGTTTAGTCCATGCATAGTAATAAGAACCATTCATATCCGCAAGAAGTGTTACGCTGGCTGATGTATGGCTGGACCATGAAAAGCCTGTCCATTTGACCGAAATCTGAGACTGTGCCGGAGTTGCGGTAGGTGCCGCCGGTGTAGCAGTCGGTTTTGTAGTAGGTTTCGGTGTAGCAGTCGGTTTCCTGGTAGGTTTCGGTGTGGCAGTCGGTTTCTTGGTAGGTTTGGTTGTAGCTGTTGGCTTTGGTGTAGCAGTCGGCTTCTTGTTAGGTTTGGCTGTAGTTGTCGGTGTTGGTGTTGCCGTATTGGTCGGTGTTGGTGTTGCCGTATTGGTCGGTGTTGGTGTTACTGTACTGGTAGGGGTTGGTGTAGGTAAAGTTGAGATCAATTTACCTGTATTATCCAGTGCAAAATCACTGATTCCCTCATATTTAATTACACTGAGTGCAGAAGCAAGCTCTCCCTCAGCGCCTACGGATGCTGCCACCACCTGTCTGTCCACAGCCGGAGTTTCAACTGAAACGGAAACAAGTGCACTCTCATCAATATGACCTGCAACGTTGATGATTCCATTTTCGCCTAACAGGATATTTGCCGCAGTTGTTCCATCTGCTTTGGTGTTGCCTGTAATCTGCGGATTTCCTTTTATGGCTAACACACCTGTAGAATAGATAGCGCCCTTATCAGATCTGCAGCCTGTAACAGTGCCGCCGGAAATATATACTTCACCTTCATTCTGAATGGCTGCGCCCTGGCCGGAAGAAATGTTGTTACTAAGTGTCACACTGTCAGTAAGCGTAAACCGTCCGGCAGCCTCCACTTTCACAATGGAGCCATCAGCAGAAGCTCCGGAGTCCATAGAACCATCTACCGTAAGAGTTCCTGCTTCTGTTGAAGCACTTCCGTCTTTTTGTGCCATATAAAGAGCACCCTGGACAAGGAAAAGATCGCCAGTCATGCCCTCTGCCCTTCCAAGAGATGCTGAGGAATCCTGTCCGAAAACAGCAATACTCTTGTTTGCAGGAATGACAAGTGTTTCGGAAATATCAATGGATCCACTGATCACGATTCCTGTAGGTTCATCATTCTTTACATCAGCACTTTCAGGAGCATTGGCAATGGCTGCCTTCAGTTCCTCAAAAGTTGTAACAACGTTGGACTGTATACCTGTATCATCCTGTGTTGTCTCTGCTGCCTGAGGCTCCACCTCCTCGGTTGTCTCCGCTGCAGGGATCTCTTCTGTCTGAACTTCCTGGGCTGTTGTATCCTGAGTGTCGGCTGTGGCATCGGCCGTCTGAGTGTCGGCTGTGGCATCAGCAGCCTGAGCATCTCCTGCTTCCGTATCGGCTGCGGCTGCCGCATCATCAGCAGCCTGTGTATCGCCTTCTGATGCATCACCCTCTGTATCTGCTTCAATTGCATCTGTCTGGGCGGTTTCCTCACCGGCTGGATCCTCAGCCACAGCTTCTGTAGCTGCTCCGTTATCCTCGGCTGCAAAGGCTGCTACAGGAGCCATACCTACAGACAGTGAACCCGCAAGCAGGACTGCAAAAAGTTGTTTTTTTCTCATTTTATATGTCCTCCCATGTTGAGTTAGTTTCAATAATCTTAAAACAATTAAAGCAAGTATAGCACAGCCCCTGTAAAAATTCAAGTGTTGTGCTATCTCCTCCCTACGGGCGTATCTGGCCGTTTCCGTAAATAATATATTTGGTTGTTGTAAGAGCAAGAAGACCCATTGGACCTCTTGCATGAAGCTTCTGGGTACTGATACCGATCTCGGCGCCAAAACCGAACTCATTTCCATCTGTGAATCGGGTGGATGCATTTACATACACTGCTGCGGCATCTACCTCATCCAGGAATTTCTGGGCATGGGTATAATCATTGGTGATGATCGCCTCAGAATGTCCGGTATTATACCGGTTAATGTGAGCAATGGCTTCCTCCACGGAATCTACCACTTTTACTGAAATGATGTAGTCCAGATACTCTGTGCCCCAGTCTTCCTCTGTTGCTTTTTGGGAACCTGGCATCAATTCAACAGAATCTTCATCTCCGCGGACTTCCACATGCTTTTCTTTCAGTCTATCTGCCAGAACCGGAAGAAATGCATCTTTAACCCTGCGGTTTACAAGAAGTGACTCACAGGCATTGCATACACCCACCCTCTGGGTTTTGGCGTTGATCACAATATCTGCTGCCATCTTAAGGTCTGCAGTCTCATCTACATAAATATGGCAGTTTCCGGTACCGGTTTCAATAACCGGGATCGTGCTCTGATCTACTACTGCCCTGATAAGACCTTTTCCACCACGTGGGATCAGTACATCTACATACTGGTTCAGCTTCATAAATTCTGCTGCGGTTTCCCTTGAGGTATCCTCAATGAGCTGGATGGCGTTTTCTGTTATACCGCACTGCCTGAGTGCTTCCCGGATACATTTCACAACAGCGGTATTTGAATGTATGGCATCACTTCCGCCTTTTAAGATCACTACATTGCCCGTCTTAAAGCAGAGGCCAAAAGCATCTGAGGTAACATTCGGGCGTGCCTCATAAATGATTCCCACAACTCCCAAAGGTACTCTTTTCTGTCCGATGAGAAGTCCGTTAGGCCTCTTCTTCATGCCTGTGACTTCTCCGATGGGATCCTCAAGCCCTACAAGCTGTCTCAGGCCGTCTGCCATTCCCCCGATACGTCCTTTATCCAGCATCAGTCTGTCGATCAGTCCCTCGGGCATATGATTCTCTCTGCCGTTTTTTACATCAATGGCATTTGCTTCTAAGATCTCATCGGTGGAAGCGACCAGTGCTGCTGCAACAGCTTCAAGAGCCGCGTTTTTTTCTCCGGTGGAAAGATTTCTGAGGACAGTTTCAGCATCTTTGGCTTTCTGTCCCATTTTTTCCAGCATTTCGTTCATGTGTACTATCCTGCCTTTCTGCAGTTATGATTTCCGGTATGTTCTGTCTTCTGTGACAATGATCTCCGGACAGATATCTGTAGGCTCTGTGGGAACCTCTTCAAGGATCTGGAAAGAAAAGCTCACTGCTACCCTACAGATCTTTGGATGTTTTTCCAGAAAACGATCATAAAAACCACCGCCGTATCCCACTCTGTTACAGTTTTTGTCAAAAGCAACACCCGGCATGATCATCAGTGCGTCTTCCCAGCGGGTAACCTCTCCGTCCTCCCGCGGCTCCGGAATTCCGAAATACCCGGATTCAAGCTGGGAAAAATCAGTGAGTCTGTAAAAAATCATATCTTTGCCAACAACCTTAGGAACGGACACTTCCTTTCCATCCTCCCATGCCTTCTCGATCATATATCTGGTGATCACTTCATGATTATAATCAGCATAAGCCATGATCTTTGTGGCAGCTTTGTACTCCGGAAGTTCTGCCATATGTCTGGTGATCTCCCTGCTCTTCTCATCCACCCACTGATCTGTGTGGGCTTTACGGAGTGAAAAGATCTTTTTTCTAATTTCCTTTTTTGTTTCCATATTTTTCTCCAAGGTCTGTGACAGATCCGTCCTTCTCTACCACACTGATATTGTTAAGCTGAGCTTTGAAGTTCTTCTTTACTGCCTCGATGTATTCTCTCCGAAGTTTTGCCTGCTCCAGCTTTTCCGCCTCTGTAAGGCCGACGCTTTTGGCCTTGTGGGCCAGTGTATTGATACGGTCGATCTTGATATTATCCATAAATTTACACTCCTTATAACAGTTTTTCGATGTAATCAATGAGGAAAAATTCTTCTTTGGGATTGCCTACAAATAAAGTTCCGCAGTTTTCTCCTTCCACGATCCTGTGGATATTGTGGAAGTCCCTTCCGTTGGCAATGACCATGTCTGTTCCTGCCGCAGTGGCGATGATCGCCGCAGTAAGCTTGGTTGCCATACCACCGGTTCCCACATTACTTCCTGAAGATGACTTGCCAAGCCTGCGCATATTGTCATCCATATTCTCCACAATGTCAATAAATTCAGCATCAGGATTGGAATTGGGGTCGTCTGTGAAAAGTCCGTCTATATCGGACATCAGGATCAGAAGATCTGCCCCTATAAGTGCGGCAACCACTGCTGAAAGAGTATCATTATCCCCGAATTTCTCAAGATTCTGGAACTCATAGGAGGATACCGAGTCATTCTCATTTACAATCGGGATCACACCCAGAGCAAGAAGTTCGTGGAAAGTATTCTCCGCATTTTTCCGGTTGGTATTGTTTACCATGGTATTTTTTGTCATAAGGATCTGGGCTGCCGTCTGATTGTACTCCCCGAAAAGCTTCTGGTAAATGGTCATAAGCCTTGCCTGTCCGACTGCCGCACATGCCTGCTTCTTTTTAAGCTCTGCCGGCTTTCCCTTCATGCCAAGGGCTGCAGCTCCTACGGCAATGGCTCCTGAGGATACCAGTACCACATCCTTTCCCTGGTTGTGAAGGTCACTGACCTCACGCACAAGTACCTCAAGTTTTCTTAAATTCAGCCTTCCGGTCTCACTGTGGATCAGTGAGGAAGAACCGATCTTGATAACGATACGCTTCTTGTCTTTCAGACGTTCCCTGTAAAGTGTGTTCATTTTTTTGTCTCCGTATTTCTTTTTATTCGTATGTAACCGAATCGATCCTGTCATCCTGCACGATCTCCACCCAGGTAGTTCCCGGATTCAGATGGATCTCAGCTTCATTTTCATCATAATAGTGAGTGATCCCCCACGGTGAATCCTTTTCCCAGCGGATATCCACTGCCTTTCCTCTTGTGATAAATTTACCTTTTCCGCCTGAGATGGCATCAATATGCAGATAGCCGTTGGCATCATATGGCGGGCAGGAAGAATACTGAAGGATGATATTGGTGCAGGTAAGCTGCTCCTTTGTCAGGTCATCGATATGTGCTTCATTAAACTGGTATCTTTTGTATTTTTTTGTCTCAGTATCATACTCAAACCAGGGATGGTTATCCGTGAAATTATCAAGCTTTACCATAGTGGCAGGAATGCCGTTATCCAGAGTGGTTTCTGTTCCCTCATCAGCAAAAACGTAATGTCCCTGATAATCCTCTTTGTATTCCTGGCTGTATCCCATTACCTGGATGCCATTCTGAAGATATTCTGCATTGGTATATGCATTATGGGGCGCCTTCCTGTCTGTAGTTCGGAAGAAAGCTTTATTCCCCATTTTGATTCCGTTCAGGTTGTCGATCACATGCTGATCAAGATAAGGGAGCGCATAGGCAGCCTGTCCGTAATGTGCATAGATGGCATCAAACTCATTGGCATAGAAAAGATAATAGTCACGGCAGCTTCTTACGGAACCGATGCGCTCCAAAGAATCATAATCCTCAAGGATTCCCATAAGTCTTGTAATATTTCCCTCTACAGGAGCCTCATATACCACCCCTGCATTTCCGATACCGCTCTGAGGAGCACCGGAACTGTTATTACCCATCATCACTGCCACAGGCCTGCGTCTTCCGATACTCTCCGGCACATCCTCCCCTGTGAGATAGCTTTTTACCATTGTCTCATTCTGTGTATCTCCGGCAGGCTGAAAGCCTACAAGATCCTGTGACGCACCAAATGCAGGAACCACCTGCGCAATGCAGATACATGCAGCTACAATACCAGCTAAAAACCCTTTTTTCCTCATATCATATCCTCCTTGCTTGCCCCATATTCTTTTTTATCTGTTGATTCCAAGCTCCTTAAGTGCCAGGGATTGTTTCCCCTCCATAACCTTCGCTTCATCCTCTGTCATATGGTCATATCCCAGAAGGTGGAGCATACTGTGTGCTATAAGGAAGCAGAACTCCCTTTTCACACTGTGTCCATATTCCTCTGCCTGGGCGAAAACCCTTGGCACGGATATCATGATATCCCCCAGTAGCAATTCATCACTGTCCAGGTCAAAATAGGACTCGTCCTCCTCAACAATGCTGTAATCAGCCGGAGTTTCAAAAGGGATCATGGGAAAAGAAAGCACATCCGTAGGTGACTTGATACCACGGAACTCTGTGTTCACCTGCTTGATCGCCTCATTATCCGTAAGAACAAGATTCACCTGTCCGTCGTAGGGACATTTCTCCATTTCCATGATCTTGTCCGCCACCAGGGATGCCAGGGACGCATAGTCGATCCCAAGTTCCTGGTCTGTCTCATACTCAATATTAATGGTCATTTTTTCTCCTTATTTCGCCCATAGGAACGTCTCTCCTGTCTGGGCGGCTTCTGCTTCTTTTCGTAATCATCGTATGCCTGTACGATCTGCTGTACAAGGGGATGACGTACTACATCCTTGCTGGTAAGCTGACAGAATGCGATGTCATCGATCTTTTTAAGGACCTTCATTGCCACATCAAGACCGGATACAGCATCCTTTGGAAGATCCTTCTGGGACTGATCTCCTGTGACAATAACCTTTGAGCCGAAGCCGATACGGGTAAGGAACATTTTCATCTGGGCAGGGGTGGTGTTCTGAGCCTCATCAAGAATGATAAAGGCATTATCCAGTGTACGGCCTCGCATATAGGCCAGAGGGGCCACCTCGATCAGTCCCTTCTCCATGTTTTTTGCAAAGCTGTCTGCCCCCATGATCTGATACAGGGCATCGTAAAGGGGACGGAGATAAGGATCTACCTTACTCTGAAGATCCCCGGGAAGAAAGCCAAGCTTCTCTCCTGCCTCTATTGCCGGCCGGGTAAGGATGATCCTGGATACCTCCTCATTGCGAAAAGCAGTGACTGCCATAGCCATTGCAAGATAGGTCTTTCCGGTTCCCGCAGGGCCTACACCAAAAACGATCATCTTCTTGCGGATCTGATCTACATAATCTTTCTGTCCCAGTGTCTTGGGCTTGATAGGCCGTCCCTGTATGGTATTGCAGATAAAATCCTTATCCATCTCCTCAAGCACGGTTCCGATCTTCTCCATTGCAAGAGAAAGAGCATAATTCACATTCTGCTGTGTAATGGTATTCCCTCTTCCTGCAAGAGTGTTCAGCTCCTCCACGATCTCCTTCGCCTGAGCTGCGTTCTGCTGGTTTCCCAGAATTTTAAGGGTTCCGTCGCGGAAGATCATGGTGACGTTTAAGGTTCTTTCGATCAGTTTGAGATGTTCGTCAAACTGACCGAAGACATTGGCCTGACGGTCTGCCGGTATCTCCGCGTGTAATTCCATAATACTGCTAGCCATCCTCTGGTGTCCTTTCTTTTGGCTGCGGAAGCTGTTCTACCGGCACTTCCTTCCCGGTTTTTGTGATAACGGTCAGGGTACCTCTGCTTTCACAGACCTCATAATTTATTTCTATTTTAACATTATTTTCAGATATTTGAACCCCTTTTTCCATTAAATTTTCTTCATAAAGCTGCAAATGCTCCAAAGCCAGAGTTTTTGCTTCCACGGAAGTCATGGAATTCTCTGTGTTTTTATAGTTCTGAAAAGTCAGGATTCCCAGAACAACCGGAAGTTTCAGGCTCTCTGTCAGGTAAAAGGGAGATTCTTTTATGATTCTCCGTTGCTGCTTCTGCTTTTTTCCGTAAAGATTAAGCTGCAGATCTCCAAACCTTAAAAATATCCTGTGCTGCTTTTTTCCATCGGGAATTTCTTTTGTGTATCTCACGGGAAATTGCTCATAATAGGGAATTTTGCAGCGCACATATATATCCGCATCTGCGTGGACATATTCATATCCTGTAACCTCCTGGCTGTCGTTTTTTATTTCCAGCCTGCCTTCTACCAGAATATCTCCTTTTTTAACTTCGTCCCCTTCCTGAAAAAGCGGAACCCCTGCTCTGGTAATGATCCTGGTGATAACTCCGTCCTCCTCTGCCATAAGACTGCAGGAAACACTGTTTTCTGTTTCTGTATTCTGGTTTTCTCCTTCACGGATCTCTATCACAAGACTGCTGCCTCTGATTCCGGCAGAGGCCCATTTGATCACCGGATATTTTTTCCGAAGAGCTTCCACAAGTTCCTGGCAGTCCAGTGAATCTGCTGCCATTCCGTGTTTTACCCCTTCTTCCTTCAGAAAAGCGAGAAGAGAAGGGGTGGGATGGATCACATTTCCCTGGATATGTATGTTCCAGATCCTTGTGGACAGGAATATATAAACGCATATACCGGCCAGGATACTTATACAGGCAGGCTTATGTTTTCCAAGCTGTTTTATAACAAAGGGCAGACCCCGTTTATTAAGGATATGGATATGAACACCTGTTTTTCGGCGAATCGTTCTCAGCCTGAAAAAATCTGCCGCTTTAAGGGAACCTGTCATGATCCCCTCCGGTCCTGTATGAATATTCCGGAAATCAATTCCCCTGTTTTTGCACAGGTTAAAGAAACGAAGCTGCTGCTCACCTGTGACCTGAATCCTTAAATATCCTG
>Ga0129312_1000506_pt1 | contig 32469 bp, 27 predicted proteins | sample O827metagenome_FD_94434 | JGI IMG/M metagenome (GOLD analysis project Ga0129312, IMG submission 94434) | Orangutan group fecal microbial communities from Wisconsin, USA - O827 metagenome | ecosystem: Host-associated > Mammals > Digestive system > Large intestine > Fecal | place: USA: Wisconsin... | reverse complement strand
TCCCCGTGTCATTGGTTCGATTCCGATCGGAGGCACCATTTATAAGCGGCTGTAGCTCATCTGGTAGAGCGCCACCTTGCCAAGGTGGAGGTAGCGAGTTCGAGCCTCGTCAGCCGCTCCAAACACAAGATCCCATCGATGCTGCATCGGTGGGATTTTTCTTTTATCCAAAGCAAACCCCAAAAAGCGCCCGGCCGGTTCGTTTTGAACCGGCCGGGCAGCTTTATATCTGAACTTAAAAAGCTTCTGCGGCATTTTCCGCAAAACCGCAGGGGGCTTTGATCACACACGCAGGCTGGCACCTTCGCCGTCGCCGGTGGTTTTGTCGAATTCGTAGTCGTTGCCGGGCAGCAGCACATTCAGGCCGATGCCTGCCAGTGCAGCGATGGCAAGGCCCGAAAGGCTGATGGTCACGCCTGCCACGCTGAAGGTAAAGCCGCCCACCGAGTTGAAGCCCAGGGCGGATACCAGAATCACAGCGGCGATGATCAGGTTGCGGGAGTTGGTGAAATCCACCTGATTTTCCACCACATTGCGCACGCCGATGGCCGAGATCATGCCGTACAGCACAAAGCTGATGCCGCCCACAATGCCGGTGGGAATGGTGTTGATCACGGCTTCAAATTTGGGGCAGAAGCTCAGCACCATGGCAAACACGGCCGCAATGCGGATCACCAGCGGGTCGTAAATTTTGGTCAGGGCCAGCACGCCGGTGTTTTCGCCGTAGGTGGTGTTGGCGGGGCCGCCCAGCAAGCCGGCCATGGCCGTGGCCAGGCCGTCGCCCAGCAGGGTTTTGTTCAGGCCGGGGTCACGGATATAGTTTTTGCCGGTGGTGGCGCTGATGGCGGCAATATCGCCGATATGCTCCATCATGGTGGCCAGCGCAATGGGCACGATGGTGAAAATGGCGCTGATAAACTGCTCGCTGCCGTCCATGGCAAACAGGCCCATGCGCGCAGTGTGCACCGGAACGCCGAGCCATGCGGCATCGCTGATGGCCTTAAAGTCCACAGCGCCCGTGACAAGGGCCACCGCATAGGAAACCAGCACGCCCAGCAGAATGGGCAGAATCTTCACCATGCCCTTGCCCCAGATGTTGCACACAATCACGGTGGCCAGCGCCGCAAAGGCCAGCAGCCAGTTGCTCTGGCAGTTTTTGATGGCGCTGGGGGCCAGAATCAGGCCGATGGAAATGATGATGGGGCCGGTGACCACCGGGGGAAAGAACTTCATCATGCGGCGAATGCCAAATGCCGAGATCAGGCAGCTGAACAGCACATACACCAAGCCGGAGATGGCCACGGCTGCACAGGCATAGGGCAGGTTTTCGGGGTGCTCGCCGTTGTTGGTTACAATGGCAAAGCCGCCCAGATAGGCAAAGCTGGAGCCCAAGAATGCGGGCACCTTGCCCTTGCACAAAAAGTGGAACAGCAGCGTGCCCAAACCGGCGCACAAAAGGGTGGTGCTCACGCTCAGGCCCGTGAGCAGCGGCACCAGCACCGTGGCACCGAACATGGCAAACATATGCTGTGCCCCCAGAATGAGCAGCCGGGGCGTGCCCAAACTGCGGGCATCGTAAATGCCCTGTGAATAGTCGATTTTATTAGACATGAATGATCCTCCTTTTCCCGCCTGGCCGAATTCCGGGCGGGAAACATATTTCGTCTATTTTAGCACATTCCTCCTATGGGGTCTATACTTTTGAAAAAAACCATGCGCTGTGCCGGGATCGGGCGAAAAAACGGCCTGTGAAAGCCGGGCAAAAGCGGTATGGCAGGAGCTTCTATATGAGAATGTTTCATTACAAACGAAGGGCTCGCAGCAGAGGGACACTTTAGTACCCTTAACTGCTGCGAGTCCTTGCATTTATGCGGTTGAACCGCCGTGTTTCGGCTGGTATGAACGGTGATGTGATTTGCATAGGAAAAACATATCCTTGCTGCTTTGGTGCGGTGCGATCATTGCAGAATGGAAAGCACCTTTTCAAACAGTGCCGGGGCCTGCACCACGATCACCGCCAGCTTTTCCCGGGCACGGGTGACCCCCTGATAAAACAGATTGGGATATAAATAATCCGAGCCGGGCTGCGGCGCGGCCTGCAGCTTATCCTCCTCGTCATAATAAAACGAGCCGTCCATCAGCATCACGACCTTGTCAAACTCCTGCCCGATCACATGATGCGTGTCGTAATCCTCCTCATAGATCGCATAGGGGCTTTGCGCAAGGCTGGATTTTGTGTAATTGATAAAGATAAAGCCCTTTTCCCTGTAATAGTCCAGCAGCTCCTGCGCCTCACCGGTGGTGTTGGCGTAGTTCAGCTGCACATCCTGATAGTTCATGGGGGTGCGGGGCCGGTGATTGAGGTCCAGCATACAGGTGATAAAGGAGTGCAGCGCCTGATTGGAGCGGATCTTTTCCGACAGCGTATATTCGCCGTCCAAGGGCAGCGAGCGGATCGCGGCCACAATGTCGCGCTTTCTTTCCGCATAGGAAAGCACCTGCTCGGGGTCAGAGGAAAAAATGCAGATCTGGTCATTTTCCATCACCGAGCGGCAGATGGCGGCAAAGGGCTGTTCGTGAATGCGGTGCGACTCGTCCACCAGCACAAAGCTGTACCGCGCAAGGGAAAATCCCTCCTGCAGAATGGCTTCTGCCGAAACGATGCGCAGATTTTCCACAGCATCGCTGATCTTGATCTGGCCGGAGGAAATGTTTCCGCAGTGGATCACCAGCGTTTTTCCGCTTTTGGAAAGGGTTTTTGCCACATCGTAAAGCAGCAGGGTCTTGCCGGTGCCGGGCCGCCCGGTCAGATGGAAAAAGCGCCGAACAGCACTTCGTCCATATTCGACAGCATTTCTTTTTTGATGCGCGCCTGCGCCTGCGTTAAAAAATATTCCCCCTGAATAAAGCGCTCGGGGGTGTTCAGGGGCGAAACCAGATACTGGGAAACGCGGAATTTGCTGTCGATATCCCATTCGCAGCCGGCAGCCGTTTGGCGAACGGCCCTTGCAAGCTCGTCAAATTCAACGGCAACCAGCTCATCGTTCATGGACAGCTTATAGCACTCCATCGTGGAGGTGATGACCGTGTACAGCCGCAGGCGTTTTCCCAGATGCCGCAGATAATACCGGTTTTTCAGCAGCTGATTCAGCATTTGCTCGGCGGAAACCGGAATGGATTTCAGCTCGATGTTCAGGCAGAGCTTATCCGTAAAGCGCAGCAGATCAAATTCCTTGCCGATCTGCGGAATGTTGAAGCCGTAGAAAAAGCCGTCCACCTCGCGCAGCGAAACCCCGCATCGCAGCAGCTGGTCGGTCAAAAATCGCAGCGATTCGATCTCGTGCGATTTGGTTCGCGGCAGCGTTTCTTTTTGGGACATATGCTTGTCCAAAGCGTTAAAAGGGGCTTCCTCGTGGATGCGGGATAACGAATACAGATTGATCGCGCGTGTCATGGATAGGCTCCTTTTTTGCGTTTCTTTTGCTTGTTTGTTTTGCGGAAATATCGGCATAAAGCATAGCGCAGAGCGGGTGACGGGATGCCCCACGATGAAAGCCGTGGGGGTCAATTTGAGCCAGCGTCACACCCGCAGGGGGGATGACACAGTGTGCCTTTATTTTTCTATTCTGCCGCAGCGAATCTGGCACCCGCGCCAGGATTGACATTTTCCACGCTCTGCGATAATATCATTACAGGAGATCATATCTCCTGTTGATCGGCAGCCGCGCTTGCAGTGGGTAGCAAGTTAGCGGAGGCCGATTTTTTTGCTGCATTGCGGATTCGGATGTTGGCAGACATAACAAAGTTCGACTGCGAAATCAAAATTCGCGCTGTATCGATTTGCTCTAAGGTGCGGCCTTGCCACAAAACCAGGGGCGCTTTAGCCTTGCACCTTGATCATATTATACCACGAGATCCCCATCACGCAAACGCAAATAGCATCCAAGGTGCCTGCAAATATCACTTCCTTTGGAACATCGATTTCTTTCATTCCGCACACCCGGACAGGAACGGTAAGCTGCGCAAGTTTACCCCACAGTTGGCTGACATCTCTAACGATATCTGTTATAATTAAAACAATGATTCTTAGAAAAATCCTCAATTAGAATGTTGCCCATGAGGTAGATCAAAATTCTATCAGGAGATATAAAACTATAAAAATGACAAGTATGAAGGAACGGTGTGCAAGTGAACGAAAACATTTTGGCATCAAATAAGGAATTTACTTCCGTAGTCCAGGAAGTAAAAACCGTTTTAACGACGGCCCGGCAGAATGTGGCCACTCAGGTCAACAGCGAACTACTGAACACATATTGGAATATCGGTCGAATCATCTGTGAGCACGAACAGTCCGATCCGGAGCGGGCCGATTATGGGAAGCAGACCATAAAAGAGCTTTCCAAAGCGCTGACGAAAGAGTTTGGAAAGGGCTTTTCCAGATCAAACTTGCAGAATATGCGGCAGTTTTATCTGACATATCAAAAACGCCAGACACTGTCTGGCAAATTGAGCTGGTCCCATTATTGCGAATTGCTGTCCATCTCCGATCCAGACAAACGGAGCTTCTATGAAAAAGAAGCCATCAATTCCAACTGGTCTGTCCGGGAGCTTAAGCGGCAGATTGCAAGCTCCCTGTTTGAACGGCTGCTGTTGTCCAAAGGCGATGTCAATAAAGAGAAAGTTCTGGCGCTGGCTGCAAAGGGCAATGAAATTGCTCAGCCGGAGGACATTATCCGTGACCCCTATGTGTTTGAATTTTTGGGCCTGCCGGAGGACAAGCCTTTCCTGGAAAGTGATTTGGAGCGGGCTCTGGTGCAGCAGATCGAAAAATTTCTGCTGGAGCTGGGCCGTGGATTTATGTTTGTGGGCACCCAGCAGCGGGTGACCATCAACAACACCCACTATTATGTGGATATGGTATTCTACAACAAGATCCTGAAGGCCTATGTCCTGATTGAACTGAAAACCATCAAGTTGACCCCGGAGGCAGCAGGCCAGATTAATATGTATCTGAACTACTATGCCAATGAGGTCAATGATCCCGATGACAATCCTCCCATTGGTATCATTCTGTGCAGCGACAAGGACAGTATTACTGCCGAGTATGCTCTGGGAGGTCTGTCCAACAATATCTTCGCTTCCCGGTATGTACTCTATATGCCCAATAAGGATCAATTGATTGCCCAGGTAGAGAATGTCCTGAAGAAGTGGCATAAAGAAGCTTCCAATGAGGGACCCTTCAAAAAATAACTTTTGGCATGTAGGTTTGTCAATGATGTGTTACACATAAGGAAAAGCGTTTAGGAGGTAGTCCGGAGATTTCCGGTTAGGTGGCCTGCTATCCATTTTCCTTTCGTTGTAAACAAAAGTGAGCGCTGCGCGTATTTGATGATTTTTAGATTGTGCGGCATATACATCACGCAAACGCAAAACGCATTTGCAGAACACCAGCCTCGCCAGCCATCGCGCCTTGCTTTAAAGAACTCTGCCCCTCTTTTGCATTTCGCTAAACTGCCATTTAGCGAAGTAGAAGTTCTGTGTTCTCCCCGCAAATAGCCCTTATAGCCTCTCTTGCTTTCTTCTGTTTGCCGGTGATCCTGCGCGCAGCACCGGCCGCTCAGCCAACGGGATCAAATAGAGATCCGGCTGCCTGATGGGCTATTGGGGCAGAAAAATCGCTTCATCCAAGCCGCCCAGCGTAATCGCCACACACAGCCTGCGCAGTGGGGGCCACACCATAAGCATATGCTTCGTGCTATATCTGATAAATGCTCCATGCGTGACTAAGACAATTTAAAAAACAGCGCCGGAAGGAAGAATGCTTTCCCTTCCGGCGCTGTTTTTGCTCAGGTGCGCTTTGCCCTTGTATTAAACACTTTTTGCAGCCCGCAGTGCTTTTCAAGGCACCAGCGCCTGATAGCAGCGGGCAAAGGCCCGCTGAAATTCCGTAAGCTCCTCCTGGGTGGTCAGGTGGCTCAGGCTGATGCGCCACGAGGACAGCGCGTTTCTGCGGTCATGGCTCACTGCATACACCGCCGCCGAGGGCGCACCCTCGGCAGCGCAGGCAGACCGAACGGACACACATACCCCCTGTTCGCTGAGGGCACGCTGAAACGCCGTGCCCTTTACGCCCTTTACACTGAGGTTCAGAATATGCGGCACTGCGTTGGGCGGGCTGTTGAAGCGCACGGCGGGATATTGGCCCAGCTGGGTGCGCAGGCGCTGGTTCAGCCCGCTTACATGGGCAATGCGCTGGGCTTGCTGCCCCAGCGCCAGCCGAAGCGCCGTTTCGGCTGACACTGCCATGCCCAATGCCGGTGTGCCGCTGCGGTAGGGCGTGGTGCTGCCGCCGCCGTGAATTTGCGCCTCAAGGGCCACCCCGCTTTTTTTCAGCAGCAGGCCGCTGCCGTTGAGGCCGTAAAACTTGTGGGGCGCAAGGCTCATGGTGTCCACCCCGTTTAAGATCAGCTCGGTTTTGCCCACCGCCTGGGTGGCATCCACATGAAGGCGGCAGTGGGGATAACCCTGCAAAATGGCCGCAATATCGCGGATCGGCTGCACGGCGCCCAGCTCGCTGTCCACAGCGCACACCGCCAGCAGCGCGGTGTCCTGCCGCAAAAGCCTTTGCAGATGCGCAAGATCCATGGTTCCGTCCGGCTTGATATCCACCAGCTCCACCTCACAGCCCTGCTTTTGCAAGGCGGCCAGAGCGCCGCTCACCGAGGAATGCTCCAGCGGCGTGGAAATGATATGCCCGCCCATGGGCCGGGCCGCCTGCACAAGGCCCTTGACGGCCAGATTGTTGGCTTCACTGGCGCCGGAGGTGTAAATGATCTCCTCTCCCCTCACGCCCAGCAGGGCTGCAATGCTGTCGGTCACCCGTTCCATTTCTGCCCGGGCGGCCAGCCCTGCGGGATGGGCAGAATTGGGGTTGCCGATATAGCGCCGCTCGGCTTGGCAAAAAGCCTCCAGCACGGCGGCATCGGCCGGGGTGTTGGCGGAATAATCCAGATAGATCATTGTGCGCGCTCCCATGCGGACAGATCTTTTACCACCTCGCCCGCCACGATCAAACCCGCCGCCGCAGGCACAAAGGCATTGCTGCCCGGAACCTGCCGCCGGAATGTACACTTCCGTGCCGTGCCCTTCGGGCAGATGCAGTGGGCGCGGCAGCTGATGGACAGATCCTCCTCGGGGGTGATGGGCGGCTCTTTGGAATAGACCACCTTGAGTTTCTGGATGCCGCGCTTTTTCAGCTCGTGCCGCATGACCCGCGCCAGCGGGCAAATGGAGGTTTCGTAGATATCCGCCACCTGAAAGGCCGAGGCATCCATTTTGTTGCCCGCGCCCATGCTGCTGATGATGGGCGTGCCCGCCCGCTGTGCCTGCTGGATAAGCTCCAGCTTGCCGGTAACGGTGTCGATGGCATCCACCACATAATCATATTGGCTGAAGTCAAACAGCGCCGCCGTTTGGGGCGCATAAAAGGTTTTGTAGGTGTTTACAACGATATCGGGGCATATATCCTTGATGCGCTGTTCCGCCACATCCACCTTGTACTGCCCCACGGTTTTGCGGGTGGCGAAGATCTGGCGGTTCAGGTTTGTCAGGCAAATTCGATCATCGTCGATGAGATCCAGCGTGCCAATGCCGCTGCGGGCCAGTGCCTCCACGGTATAGCCGCCCACGCCCCCAATGCCAAACACCGCCACGCGGGCCCGGTGCAGCCGAGAGATGCCGTCCTGCTTTAAAAGAAGCTGCGTTCTGGAAAATTGATCAAGCATAGTTTCTTTCCTATTCTATAAATTTCAAGTGATATTTCGAGCGTTTTGCTTTTTTATTTCCCGCTTGGTATCTGCGTGATGGTGCCGCCGCCCACCACGATATCCCCATCATACAGCACCACGGCCTGCCCCACGGTCATGGCGCGCTGGGGCTCATCAAACACCAGGCGCATGGCCTGCCCGCCCTCGGGATAGGCGGTGGCCCACTGCTCGGCCTGGCGGTAGCGGGTTTTGGCCTGAACACGCATGGGCCCGGTCAGGGCGGGAATGGAGATCCAGTTCATCTCCCGCGCTATCAGCGTATCCGCATACAGCGCGCTTTCCGGCCCAACGGTGACGGTGTTGGCCGCCATATTCTTGCCGCAAACATAAACCGGCACCCCCATGCTGAGGTGCAGCCCCTTTCGCTGGCCGATGGTGTAGCGGATCGCCCCGTTGTGCTGCCCCACGGCCTTGCCGCTTTCGTTTAAAAAATCGCCTGCCGGATAGAGCTTTCCGGTGTACTGCTCCATAAAAGCCGCGTAGTCCCCGCCCGGCACAAAACAGATATCCTGACTGTCGTGCTTGCGGGCGTTGCCAAAATGCAATCGTTCGGCCAGCGCCCGCACCTTGGCCTTGGTTTTGCCGCCCAGCGGAAACCGGGTGTGGGCCAGCTGCTCCTGCGTGAGCATATACAGCACATAGCTTTGGTCTTTGCCGGCATCCACCGCCTTTTTCAGCAGCCAGCGCCCGGAAGCACTGTCCTGCTGGATGCGGGCATAGTGCCCCGTAGCCACACAACGCAGCCCGGCCTGGCGCGCTGCCTGCAAAAGCTTGTCAAACTTCATATAGCGGTTGCAGTCGATGCACGGGTTGGGGGTTCCGCCGGCCTCATACACGCGAATGAATTTTTCGATGATCTGCTCTTTAAAATCCAGTGTAAAGTCCAGCACCTTGTAGGGGATATCCAGCTGAAAGGCCACTTCGGCGGCATCGTCGATATCCCGCTGCGAGCAGCAGGTGTGAAACGGATTCAGGCCGATATCCGCATTCCGGTACAGCCGCATGGTCGTGCCCCGGCACTCATAGCCCTGCTGCAGCATCAGATACGCCGCCACCGAGCTGTCCACGCCGCCGCTCATGGCGATCAGCGCACTTTTTTCTTTGACAATTTGCATCGTTCCCTAAGCACCCTCATTTTTTTCCGCAGGCGGCCCATAAGCCTATGGCTGCTCCCCTGCGCCTATATTCTGCATGCGCCCTCGGCACAATTACACTAACATACTATGTTTGTTGGTATATATAGTAGCACGCCCCGCCCGCGCTGTCAACCGCAGGGGCTTGCAGCGCGGCAGGGCGCAAAAAGGCCGGGGGCTTTTCCGGTTACGAAACAAGCGTATTGGGAAGCTCTGCCGCAAAAGAAAAATATCCGTTTTCATACCGCATGGTAAAAAAGGCATGGTATTTTTCCAGAACCGTTTTCACATTTTGCAGCCCAAACCCGTGCAGCTGGGCCGGACTTTTGGTGGTGGCAATGGTATTCTCCACGATGGTCACGGGCAGCGAACTGTTTCTGACCGATAGGAACAGCACATCCTTTAAAATCAGCTGCACATAAATGCTTCGCCCTTCCGGCGGCACTTTTTGGCAGGCTTCGATCGCATTATCCAAAAGATTATTCATCACAACCGTCATATCCATGGGGGCGATCAGAAGCCCGGACAGATCGTTCACCGAAAACCGGATGTCTATCTGGTATTTTCTGGCGGCATATCCCTTTTGATTCAACAGCGCATCCATGGTGTGGTTATGGGTCCTCACCAAAAGGACCCGCTCGGTCTGCCGGGCTTTTAGGTGCGCGGCATAGCTTTTTGCATCGTCGATCTCACCGGCTGCCAAATAATTGTGCAGCATATCGATATGCGCGTTAAAATCATGGGTCAGCTTTCGCTGCTCTGCATAGGAATTGCCCAGCGCCTCCACGCTGTCTTTCTGTGCTTTCATCTGAACCTGCAGCATCAGGTTTTCCTGCTTTAATTGTGCCGCCTGCTCCAGCCAGCTGATCAGGCAAAAGGTGCTGATATTTACGCAGCTGGAAAAAACCGCACAGAAAAGCAATAATGCGGGGCTGATCTGCTGATTTTGAAACCCATCTCCCAAAACGGCTGTCATGGCGATCGATAGCAGGGATATGCCCATCGACACGGCGGCCCCTACTGTGCTCACGGAATTTCCCGGCCGGTAGGGATGCAGCTTTTTCACAAAGATGCAAAGCAGCAGGATCAGAATGTGAACCAAAATTGCCGGGACAAAATAAGGGCTGCTGCCGGAAAAAAGCAAGGTCTTTTCCGGGATCAGCGTGAAAGCGGCGGTAAAAACCAGATTGTCCATGCAAATGGACCAGGAATAAAAAGAAACCGTAACAAACAGCCTTAAAACCGGCGATCCTGTGTATAAAAGGCAGTGCATCAGCAGCAGCGGAGCAAAGCCTATCGCCAAGCGGAAAATTCCGCTGATCCCCGTTGTGGCATAGGCAATGGGCAGTCTTGCCGCCGTGCAAACCGCAAAGACAAGCCAAAACCCTTTTCCGCTGATCCTTTGCGGGGAAAAAGCGCTGTACATCAGAATTGCGGAAACCGCAGAGATCCACACGCCTGTCAGCGATAAAACCAAGGCACTCATTGTCTGCTCCTCCACTGTAAATGCAGCGCTTTTATTTCGCTGTATCGTTTTTGGCTTATGGGCAGTTCCTCTTTGTTTACAAGCACTACCCCATTGTAATTCAGCTTTTCGATATACCGCATATTCACAAGATAGCTTTTATGCACCCGCAGAAAGCCCGCCAAAGCAAGCTGCTCTTCCAATTCTGCCATAACGGCATAGAAGCACTTGTTTTCCTTTTGTTCGTCTGTAAGGTGCAGATAGATCAGGCGTTTGCTGCTTTCAAGATACAAAATATCATCATATTTTATAGCGCACGGCTGCCCGTTGACGGCAAACAGCAAACGGTCGGCATGGCTCTGCGCCTCGCGGATGGCCTCGTTTAAATAGCGGGGCAGCTTTTCCTCGATATTGGATTTCAGCAGATATCGAAAGGCCTTCACCTCATACCCTTCCGGGGAATATTCCATGTAATGCGTTACAAAGATCAGCACGGTATCCAGATGGAGCTTCCGCACCCTGCGCGCGATCTCCAGCCCATTGTAGTTTCCCATATCAATATCCAGAAACATGATTTGAAAATCGCTCAGAAACTGCTCCGTCAGCTTTTCCGGCGCTGAGCAGCCCGTTATGCAGATCGGGCGGTTGGCCGTTAATTCTTTCAAACGATCCACCATATCCTGCACAAACTTTTTGTCGTCATCACAGACCAGTACGCGGATTTGCATTTACAGTTTCTCCTTCATGGCGCAAGAGTACATTCCGGTTAGAATTAAACTTAAAATAAGTCGTTTTTCAAAAAATGTCAAGATTCTTTGTTCGATCCCGAAAATCCCATCATTTTCGCACAAAAAATTTCACCATCGGCACGATAAACCCGCCTGCCGCAGAATTTTTCCGGCAGGCGGCCCAGCCGGTGCGGGCTGCAAAGCGAGCTTTTATAAGCCTATTCCCGCTTTTGTTACAAATCTTCCTGCTTATATTACAATTTTGTAGAATTTTAAGCGATATTGTGGTATATTGAATGCAAAACAATCGCTTTCGTTCAACTTGTCCATATCCGGCAGCATACGGGCTGAACACCGGCGTATGAAAGAAAAGGAGCAGCATTATGCACAATGAAAATCAAAAATTCTGGCTTATATGCGGCTGGGCAGCCTCTGTACTTTCACAACTGATTTATTGGTGTGCTTTTATTTTTCGGCACAATACGATCATTATATCCCCCGGTGGTCGATTGCATCCGGCTTATACCTATGCACAGGTTGATGCTATGATGGCGCAAAAACTTGCGCCTTTTGATAATCTGTTTGCATTTTGTATAGATTTAATGGTTCCCTTCCTTTCTCTTGTGCTGCTATTTGTAATCTATGAAATTCATCTTTCTCCTAAAAAACCGCACCATGCACCTCTTTTCTTGCGGCTCGGCATTGTTGCTGCCGGGCTGGCATTCATGCAGCTTCTGATTTATTTGAATTACCACGCAGAGTATTATCTTCTTTATATGCCTGCGGGTAAAATTTTAGTTGCTTCCCTTGTGTGGTTTGCCATGTGCATCTGCGAAAAAATATTCAAAGTAAAAGCGAATAAATCTTAAAGCTATTCTTTCCGCATGCTCTTTGAATCAACGGCCGCTCTGCTGCGTGTCACAAGATCGCTTTTCTTTCCGGCGCAGGAAACTCGATTTTTCCTGATCAAGTTGGCTTTTATCAAGAAATGGAGGCTTTATATGTTTTGGAATGTTTCCGGCATCATTTTAGGCATTGTCTTAGTGACAACCTTTGCGGTTCAGATCGTATGCAGTATCCTTGCAATCCCTATTTCCATCCCGGTGTCCTTAATACATGCGATGATCACATGCTATCTGGTCATAACGATAAAAAAATATACCGAGAAAGTTCTGCGGTTTACAATGCTCTGCATGTTTCTGGCCGCGCTCCTTGGCCTTATTCAGGTCACTTTTTTATAAGAGCCTGTACTCGGTTCACTGATAAGCTGTAAATCATAGCGTGTTTTGCAGATTTAAAAAAATAGTATGCTATGGTGAATGTACAGGAATTTATTCTATTTTGTAAAAACCCGTAAATTCACGAAAGGAAGTTGCCGTTCAAAATGGTTATGATAAAAGGCTCTGCCGCAAAAGCTCTTTTTCTGGCTGTAATTGCATCGTTATCCTTGGGGCTTTCCAGCTGTAACAGTGCATCTGCGAACTCTGATCCTGTTTCCGGCAGTGAAGCCGCTGCTGCGCCGAGCTTGCCGATTGTCCATTTATCACCGCAGGATAGACTTTCCAGCATTGCACTGGCCGAGGATGGCGTTTTTGTGCTGGAAAACCTGTACGCAGACAGCCAGAACATCCTGTATATTGATGCAAAAACCAAGCAGGAAGTTTTTCTGTGTTCTTCTCCCGGCTGCAGCCACGACACAGAAGCCTGCCCTTCTTTTTTGTCTGCAAAGGGGGGCTATGGTTATCAAATTGCCTGTTATCAAAATCACCTGTTCCTGTTTCAAAATGCATCCGCGGATGGAACTGCTCCCTTCGTTATGCAGTTAGATATCAATGGTGAAAACCCGCAAACGATCTGCACCCTTCAAAGCGGAGAATCCTTTTCGGGAAAGGTTTTTGGATACGGTGATTCCCTGCTAATTGAAATTGCCAAGGCCGATGGAAGCACCAATTCAACGCGGCTGGAAAAAATCAACTGTACAACCGGTGCCCGGGAAACACTGTTTCAATATCCTCAGGATGCGTACTATTCTGCCATGACATCCATAGAAAATGATCTGGTATATATTTCTATTGCGAATGATGAATACCAGTACTTTAAGGTCGACCCGGCTATAAATGATCTTTCTCTTTCCGATTGCAGGCAAAGCTCCCCTCTCGGCCCAGCTTTTGATAATTCTAATCTTTCCTGCAGCATTCAAGATCCATACCTTTGCAGCGTTGATTACACGAATCAGCAAATTACCGCAGAAAACCTGATGGACCATCAGGTGATCCGCTTTGCATGGCCCGAGGAGGAAGATTGGGGGCATGTTCTGGATTTGAATCACTTATTAGAAGATCGTTTTGCTCTAATGGCTGAAGATAGCAATGGCGATTGGCACACTTATGTATTAGATGCGGAAACTGGTACTCCGAATGGTATTGACCTTTTTGGCACAAAAATGCAGCCGCGAGAACTGATCTGCCGCTTCAACAACGAAGTACTCTATCTTTCTCGTATAGAAACACGGACACTTCTCCACCAAAGTGAAAACGGCCTGTCCGGAGAAACTTGCTATGTAAACATTTATGGCTTTATGTCTGATCGCGATTATCTTTCCGGGTCACCTGGGCAGGAGGTTGCTTTTCCTCTATAAGTAAAAGCGATTTTTCTAAAAGCCGTTCTCACAGCTGCCAAGCCGGGAGCATTTCAAAATCTTGGATTCGGAGGCTCTTTTGCAATGAAAACGATTTTTTTAACAGCCTTTCTCATTTTACAGGTTTTCTTTCTTGCCTCCTGCGGCCCGGCTGGGGGGCTTTCGCAAACAAATTCTGCCGCTGCTTCGCAGCCGTGGGAACAGCCCGGCAGCGAAAGCGTGAGCAGCGCCGATCCCTTAAATATGGAGCAATTCAACCAGCTTCTCGGCTGCCATATTACCCGCTTTGAATCTGCCGATATCACGAACGAAGCCTACTATGTCAATGCAGCGCAAACACAGGGCGTGTATTCCTTTACCGCCATCGACGGCTTCGAGGCCGTGCAAGCCGTTGTTACCCTGACGGTTTCAAAAGAAGCGCCCCCTGCCGAAGGCTCGCCCCTATTTGAACCGCAGCAAAAATCCGGCCTTGCCGGCTGGCAGCAGGAGGGGCTGTATTATCAGCTTCGCGTAGACTGCGAGGAGAAAGACACTTTTCTGAAATGGCTTTCCTATATGCAGCAAGCCGCAAGCTGCAATGAAACATAAGGCGCTTGTTTTTCCCCGCCGCACTTGCCGAAAAGCCGCAGCGGGCAGCGGCTTCTTTTGCTCTTTTCGCCATGCGCGCTGCCCCTAAAAGCTTTATACTGCAGCAATGCTCCCTCCATGATCGACAGGCGGTTTTTCCTGTCTTTCATAGAGGGAGCATTTTTTGTATTCGCGGCTTTATTCTATTTAAGCAAGGTGAAACAGATCGATCAGCACCACCATGGCCAGGCCGTAGTACACCACCACGGCCACCAGATCGTTGATCGTGGTGATCAGCGGCCCCGAGGCAACTGCCGGATCGATGTGGATCTTGTGGAACAGCATGGGGATCAGCGTGCCCACCAAGCTGGAAACCACCATGGAAACGATCAGTGACATGCCCACGCAGCCGGACAGCAGAAACGCGGAACTCCAGCCATAGCCCTTGAAAAAGTGGATATAGCATCCCAAAAATCCCAGGGCCATGGCCGCCAGAATGGCGCCGTTCAGCAGGCCCACCCGGGTCTCCTTCCACAGCAGCTGCAATTTTTGGGGAAGGGTCAGGTTTTCGTCCACCAATACGCGGATCGTAACGGCCAGCGACTGCGTGCCCACATTACCGGCCATATCCAGCACCATGGACTGAAAACAGATGACGATGGGCAGCACCGCCACCACCGATTCAAACGCACCCACCACCGAGGAAACCAGCATTCCCAGAAACAGCAGCGCCACCAGCCACGGAAGGCGCTTTTTCACGCTTTCGAAAATGCTCTCCTTTAGATCCTCCTCGCCGGTCAAGCCGCCCAGCTTTGCATAGTCGTCGCTCATTTCATCGCCAACCAGCTCCACCACGTCCGACGAGGTGATAATGCCCACCAGCTTGCCTTCCTCGTTCAGCACGGGCAGGCTGTGCTCTGCATAGTCCACAATGCGGTCAATGCAATCGCTGATCTTTTCCCGATCCGTCACATACGGATACGAGCGAACGATCAGCCCTTCCAGCTCATCCCCTGCACGGGCAATGATCAGATCCTTCAGCTCGATGGCGCCGTAAAAATGCTCTTTTCCGTCCACCACATACAGCATCGAAATGTTATCATTCTCACCGGCCTGCTTTACCAGCTCGCTCATGGCCTGCCGAATGGTCATATTATTTTGGATGCAGATATAGTTCGTGGTCATTCTGCTGCCGATCTCCTCATCATCATAGGAAAGCAGCATCTTCACATCGTCAACGGAATCCTTGTCCAGCCGGTTGACGATCTCTTTCTTGTCCGAATCGTCCAGATCATCCAGCGCGTCCACCGCATCGTCCGAGTCCATGTTCGAGATCACTCTTGCAGCCTCGTTGCTGGGCAGCTCTTTCAAATAGGGCTCTGTATCGTCCAAATAAGAGAAAACCTCGGCCACCTCATCCTCACCCAGAATGGGATACAGCGAGTGGCGCTCTTCCGGGGTCAGCGCTTCCAGGGCGTCTGCCAGATCCTTTTCGTGGTAGTCCGACAGCTTTTCGGCCATTTCTGCCCGGGGCATCCCGCTGTGAATGATATGTAAAATTTCCTGCACATAATTCTTCTGCATGATCGATCCTCCCACGCCCTCGATGTAGGCAAAGCAAAGTCCATCGATTCTCTTAAAAACTCGCTTTTTATCATAGCATATTTGTCTTTTCCCGGCAACCCTGCCGGTGTAAACTCTTTGTAAAAGTTGCAGGGCCTGCCCAAAATTCATCGGCGCTGCCTGTTGCTTTGCAGCGATCCCTTGTATTATACTGAAATCAACCAAAAAGCAAAAGTTTCCCTGTAATGGCAGCAAAGTCCGCTGTTTTTCTGTCTGCTTTGCCTTTTGCCCGTAGGGGTCTGCGGGCACGGCAAACGCGGGCAGGGCAAGCCCTGCCCCTACTGTGAAATATCGAAATAGCGTTTATAATCATACACACTTTCTCACGGTTCATGGTAGGGGTGGGGCTCTGCTCCACCCGAAGAGCCCCGCGGGGTCACACAGCCTTGCCTTTTTCCACAGGGGTACGCCCTGCTTCTGGCCTTTCAGCCCAAAAGCCGCAGAAAGATCCATCATCGGAGGGAACCATTATGCCGAAGCCCAAATGGAATTTAAACACCATTTACATCTCCGAGCGCCTGCAGGAAAGCCTGCGGCCCATCTCCCGCTGCGCCCTCACCACGGTGGTGGCGCCTATGGGCTACGGCAAAACCACGGCGGTAAACTGGTATCTCAGCGAGCGCGCCAAGTCCGAGGCGCTGCACATCATTCGCATCAGCGTGTATTCCGATAACCTGGCCATTTTCTGGAAAACCGTGCAGGAGGCCTTTGCCCGGGCGGGCTTTTCTTTTCTGCGGGAGTATCCCTGCCCCACGGATGCCGCGGGCGGCGGGCTGCTGGTGGACGATCTCTGCCATGCGCTGGCGGGCGAAATGCCCTGCTATCTGTTTATCGACGATTTCCACCTGCTCACAGACAAGCGTGCCTCGCTGTTTCTGTGCATGCTGGCCAACCGGCTGCCCGAGAATGTTCACCTGATCGTTGCCAGCCGTGATCGGTTTCTGCCCGCCGCCCAAACGGTGCGGCTGGGGGGAAGAGTGTATCAGATCGGCACCGGGCAGCTGCGCCTCAACCACACCGAGCTGGCCGTTTACGCCCACCGCTGCGGCACCGAGCTTTCGGATGCACAGGTGGAAAGCCTTCTCTATTCCAGCGAGGGCTGGTTTTCCGCCGTGTATCTGAATCTGCGCACGCTCTCCGAGCGGGGTGTGCTGCCCAGCCGCCATTCCGACATTTATGCCACCTTCACCGCCGCCATGATCGATCCCCTGCCCGAAAAACAGCGGGAATTTCTGGCCGTGATGGGCCTTGCCGATGAATTCACCGCCGAAATGGCCCAGCGCATCACGGGCGATGCCGATGCCGGGCAGATCCTTTCCATGCTCACCCAGCAGAACGCCTTTGTCACCCGCCTGCCGGACGGGGCAACCTATCGCTTTCACCACATGATGAAGGAGTGCGCCGAGCGCAGCTTTCTTGCCATGAACCCCCAAACGCAGCGGCTTTACTGGGAGCGCTTCGGCCTGTGGTATGAAGAACAGCGGCAATATCTCCACGCCCTTGCCGCCTATCGAAAAAGTGAAAATTACGAAGCGATCCTGCGGGTCATCCGCAGCGATGCGGGCATTCTGCTGGCCTCGCTGAAGCCCGAGGATGTGCTGGCCGTGCTGGATAAATGCCCCGCCGAAACGCTGAAGGCTTACCCCTTTGCCATTCTGGTGCTGATGCGCCGTATGTTCACATGGCGGCAGATCCCCAAAATGCTGGAGCTGAAGGCCCTGCTGCTGACAGCCATTGAGCAGCATCCAGAGCTTTCCGCAGAAGAGCGCGGCAACCTGCTGGGCGAATGTGACCTGATCCTCAGCTTTCTGTGCTACAACGACATCAGCGCCATGAGCCGCCTGCACCGCAGCGCCAGCGCCCAGATGTCCCGCCCGGCCATCAGCATCCAGTCCGGCGGCGGGTGGACCTTCGGCTCGCCCTCCGTTCTGATGATGTTCTATCGCGCCCCGGGAGAGCTGCAGAGCGAGCTTGCCGAAATGGACGAATGTATGCCCCATTACTATAAAGTCACCCAAAACCATGGGCAGGGCGCAGAAACCATTATGCGCGCAGAGGCGCTGTTCTGTCAGGGCCGCTGCACCGATGCCCACATTGAGCTGGAACGCGCCTACGCACAGGTAAAGGACAACGGGCAGATCAACATGGCGCTGTGCTGCGATTTTCTTTCGCGGCGGCTCTCGCTGCACACCGATGTGGAAGAGCGCTACACCCTGGAAGAGCGCTATGCCGGCCTGCTGCGCTATCACGATGCCTCGTGGATCAACCTTTGGTGCGCCACCAGCGCCTACTACCATGCCCTGCGGGGCGAAACGGATCAGATCCCCGAAATTTTCTCGCAGCACCGGCTTTCCGATATCAATATGCTTGCGCCGGGCAAGCCCATGATGGATATGATCGAAAATCAGGTGTATCTGGCCCAGGGGGCGTATGCCAAGGTGGCCGGGCGCAGCGCCCAGCTTCTGGCGGTGTGCGAGGCCATGCACTACGCGCTGGTGGCACTGCATATCTGCCTTCAAACGGCGGCAGCCTATGAAAAACTGGGCAAGCCCGAGGAAGCCCGCAGCTGGCTGAAAAAAGCGCTTTCCAGCGCCCAGCCGGACGGATTTGTGATGCCCTTTGTGGAAAATTACCAGCTTTTGAAGCCCCTGCTGATGCAGGAACTGCAAAGCGATCTTCTTGCCAGGATCATCGCCTTGGGCGAAGCAGCCCGGCAGCGAAAGGAAAAATCGGCCCGGCCGCCGCTGCTGGCCGCCCTGACCGAGCGGGAGTGCCAGGTGGTTCGCCTGATGGCGCAGCGGCTTTCCAACCGTGAGATCGCGGAAAAGCTGTTTCTCTCCGAGGGCAGCGTAAAGCAGTATGTGAATCAGATCTATTCCAAGCTTCATATCGAGGGCGACACCCGAACCAAGCGCCAGCGCCTTGCCGAGCTGCTTCGATAAAAAACCTAACCTTTGGTTAATGGTTATCCCATCCAGTCCACCGTACAATGTGTGTACGGTGGACTTTTTATTTACCCGGAAAGGGGGTCACGTATTTGAACCGAAGGTATCTCACAGCCGTCACACCGCTGCCAGACCATGTTTTGCAGGTCGATTTTGTGTCCGGAAGTCGGCTTTTGCTGGACATGAAGCCGTATCTGGATAAGATCCGGTTTCGCCCGCTTGCCGATGCCCGGGTGTGGAACAGCGCTGTGACCAACGGCATCTTTGTTCGCTTCGGCGATGTGGAGCTCAGCCACGATGAAATTTTATCCATGGCGGAGCAGGAACATTAACACAGTTTATCTGAAAAAGGAGAAATGCATGATGAAACGCTTCCATAAATACGCCGCTTTTTCCCTGGCACTGGCGCTGTGCCTTGGCCTTTCCGCCTGCGGTGCAGACAGCACAGCCCCCAGCGATGACAGCACGGACGACAATTTTTACGATGTCCCCGATTCCTTTGAAGGGCTGGTGAAGGACAGCGAACAGATGGCGGATTTGTATATCTACGGCGGCGCATGGACCGGCGAGGACAACGGCACCCTGCTGGTGGCCAACAACGAAGAGGGCGACGAGGTTCGCTTTGCCCTGTATGATGCCGACGAAGAGATAACCGCCAGCGGCTTTATCCAGTTTGTGCCGGAATATGACTATGACTATTTTTACAACGAGCACGACGGCGTGGCCTACCGCAGCTGGTCAGACGAAATCGGCGCGCTGCATGTGGCTGAGCTTGGCACCTTCACCAAGGTGACCGGCGATGCCCCGGGCGAAACTATTGGCGATCCCGACTTTGCGGCGCTGGCGGGCAGCTGGTATCTGGATGCCGAACCGGATGCGCCCAGCATCCTTGTGTTTGACGGAACCGGCAGCTGGGAGCTGATGGAGCGCCCGGGCGGCGATGGTGACCCCGACATGGTGGACTGCGGCACAGTTACGCTGGCCCCCGAGGACAGCGAGGAAATGTATCTCGCCGTTTCCTCTCAGTTTGAGGATGTAGCTTATGAATTCACCCTTCTCGATCAGGATACCATGCGCTGGGGCGGCGAGTTTGACTTCTATCAGAAAATGGCATAACCCCCTCACCCAAAGGAGCCCGCTATGAAAAAGCTTTTTGCCCTTGCCCCCGTATAATCCCAGAAGTTCTATGACCCTGCGGCGGTCTTTGGGGAAAACTGGGCCGAGGAAAACTGGGGCAGCAACGGCTGAAAACGCCCCAAAAGGAGTGTGAAACGATCTATGAAACGCAAAATGCCTGTTTTGTGCCTGCTGGCGGCCGCGCTGTTCGGCCTTGCCCTGCTGGCGGGCTGCGGCGCAAAAGCGCAGCCTGTACACATCACGGTGGTAAACCGCACCACCCTTCCCCTTGGGGATCTTCGCATCAAATTGGTTTCCGAGGAAAGCTGGGGCGAAAACCGTTTGGAAACAACGCTGCAGGAGGGGGAAACCGCCTCGATCCAGCTGGGCCGCTATACTCAGGATCAGCTGGACGGCGGCTGCAACCTGCAGTTTTACGATGAAACCGGCGAGCCTGTGTATCCGGAATATGACCCCGACACGGTCACCCTAATGGAAAGCGGAAATGTTTTCATCCTTGCCCCGCCGAACCTCGGCGTTACCCTTTTTGTGGATAGTTCCTATGATCCGGCCGTTTATGACGAAAAAATCGCCGCGCTCTACGATCTGGCCAACGATGGCCGGGGCGATGTGATCCCGCAGGGCAGCATTCCGGTTTTGCAGGGCGGCGCACTGCCCTTTACCAATATGCAGAACCTGCTCACCGAAAATTATGAAGACGGCACCTACCGCTACGAGGATCTCACCGAGGACGGGCAGCTTCTTGTGGTCAACACCGCCGAGCCAAGCTGCTTTGCTCCGGATGTGCAGAGCCTGCAGGAATACCTGACGGCCTGCGCACTCTCTCTCAGCGATGCCCAAACCAATTCTCTGCTGTCCGCCGAAGAAAACGAGGAATACAGCCGGAATCTCAGCTACCCGGTTTATGTCGTCACCTATACCGCCGGTGAAAACGAGGACACCCGGCAGTGGACCGTTTTCGCCATGGACACCGATCTTTGCACCTATCTTTACGGCTTTTGCGCCTCCCCCGATGCCGCGAAGGACGCCATGGAAACCTACCAGAGCATTTTTTCGCAGCTGTATTTAAGCGATAGCGAGTGAGGAGGAAGAGCCCATGAAACGAAAAAGATCCACATTTTTGGCAGGGCTGGCCTGCCTGCTGTTGCTGCTGTGTACAGCCTGCGGCCAGTCCGAGGCAGCCGCCGCCCCGCAGGATGACCCCAACGAGGGGCTGGGCGGCGACTTCAACGAGGACGCCGTCAACGATTTTACCGCCTTTGCGGGCATCTGGCTGGGGGAAGCCAACAACGACTACGACTCGATGGAGATCGATACCGATGGCAGCTGGACGCTGTATCTCTGCGGCGAGGCAGTGGACAGCGGTTATCTGCGCTATGAGCCGGAATGGGAGGCTGTTTACGCCTACAGCGATCTTGATGATTCCGGCAGCCGCATCGCTCTTGAGGGCGGCCAGCTTTACAGCGCCGCTTACGGCTATTTCAACTCCGGCGAAGGGATGGAGTATCTCTGGTATTCCCCCGGCAGCCTTGCCGAAAGCAGCGAAAGCTCCGGCTCTTACTGGAGCTGGGATTCCAGCCTTTTCCAGCGGAATGTCGCCGAATTCGAGGGCGTTTGGTACTATGAAGGCGATCTTTCCGCCGAAACCTACATTGTTATTGACGGCCATGGCAGCTGGAGCTATTACCAGCGCGCCCCCGGGGCCGAGAGCGAGGAAATGGACTGCGGCACCTTCTCCTATTCCACGGACGAGGCGAGCACCTACTACGCCGATTCCACTATGTACGACGGCGTGTCGTACAAGGTCTTTGAATTGGACGAGGACGTTCTCGTGTGGGGCGACGAGGGCTCTTACTACCTGATGGAATGATAGAAAGGACGGGAAAATGATGAAAATTCGATGGAAGCAGATCGTTTCCTTTGCGCTGGCACCGGCGCTCTGCCTGAGCCTTGCCGCCTGCGGCGATTCCGGCAATGCGGCGGGAGAGGACTGGCGCACCACCGGCGTGGTAGTCGGCAGCGGCACCATCACCCATGACGGGGACAGCGTGGATGTGCTGGTGACCGCCGACCCCAACAGCGCCGCCTTCTACTGGGACCAGGAGGAGCAGGTGCTGTTTGACAGCGTGGCTTTTCCCGAAACCATCGAGGACATCAGCAGCAGCGCCTTCCAAATCTCCTTCGACGATCAGAACGGGGACGGAGAGAGCGATGTGCTGGTGGAGATCGGCCACGAGGACATGAGCAATACCACCATGCTCTGGCTGTGGGACCCTCAGGAGCGCTATGTCTATCAGCCGGAGTATTCCAGCTTCCATGTGCCCGGGGTGGCCGAGCCGGAGGAGTCCATCGACTCCTATGTGGGCCTATGGGAATATCAGGGCGAAAACCACTGGCTGCGTATCCGCGAGGATTCCACCTGGGAATTTGTGAACGATCAGGAGGATGTGATCGAATCCGGCACCCTGTGGGTGGAGGAAAGCGGCATCACGCTCCATTTTGACGGCAGCGGCGACACCCTGCAGCTGATCCGCACCGTCAGCGGGGATCTCATCGACAGCGTAAACGGCGGCACCCTCCTTCCGGTGGAGGGCATTCAGTCCAGCGAGCCGTACTTCGCAAGAAACGGCCTTGCCATCAATGCCGCCGTGGAGATGGGCACCTTCCTGCTGGAAAACGGCGTTTGCAGCTATTCCGGCCTTGGCGACGGCTATAACACCGACAACTGCTATTGGGAGATCACAAAACACGGCGACTACACCCACGATGGCATCCGCGAGCTGCACTTTGATGCCATCTGCTATATTCCGGAAAGCTCCATCCCCTACTTTGACCAGCAGTATACCACTGTCACCAGCAGCGAGCTGTACGACTTCTACACCGGTATGTGGCTTACCACCGCAACGGCCTACGGCAACAGCCAGCGGGGGGACAATTATTATCTTCACACCGTCAGCTGGCAGGGAAACAGCTACCTGATCGAATTCACCTACTCCACCGATTGGCAGTACAATGTGGGGGATTGGGCGCAGGTTTTAACCAAAAGCTACTCCGTTTATCTCCCCGAGGATTATGACGGGCTGGTTTTTGCCGCCGAGGCCCAGCCGGACAATTATAAAGACAGCGCCAAGCGTATGCAGCTGGACAGCATTTCCCCCGAGGCCGCCCTTATGGATATCGACACGGTGGACCCCTACAGCGCGCTGTATTTCAGCCTTTGCTACTAAGGAGGGACGCTATGGGAACAAAACAAAAAACTTTTGACACACCGGGCATCCAAAGCATGACGGATGCCGAGCTTTCCAAAAAGCTGGGCAGCTATCAGAGAATCGAGAGCATCGGCATCTTGCTGGGCGTTATTCTGGTAGTCACCGGGTGCATCATGGCATTTGTGTACCGCAATCTTACTGTGATCTGCATTCTGGTCTTTGTGGGCGTGGCACTGTTCCTGTTGGTGGCAAAGCCCGCCCAGAATAAGAAAAAAGCCTTGCTGCAGCAGCAGCTGGGCGGCTTTTTCCGCGCCGAGCTGACAAAAGCCTTCGGCCCGGAGCCGGAGCCTGCCACCCTGCCCATCGACTGGGCGTACATGAAGGCGGCAAAGCTGTCGGCGGTGGACTTTACAGAGTGTACCATAACGGACTTCCACGAGGGCGAGCACAAGGGCCTGCGGTTCTCCGCCGCCAATGTGGAGCTGCGCCGCACAGTGGAGGAAAAGTCCGGCCCCAACAACGACAACTGGATGACCCGAACCGAAACCCTGTTCCGCGGCATCGTGGTCCGCTGCAAGGGCATCTGTGACCCGGCGCTGGACATTGCCCTGAACGATATGTTTCAGGAGCGCAAAAAGGACGATATCACTACCCCTGCCGCCTTCCGCAAGCACTTTGCCGCTCACACGGCGGATGGCCGGGAGGCGGACGATCACATCACCCCGCAGCTTCGTGATCTGGTGCAAAAGCTGGAGGCCTCTTCCACCCATGCCAGGCTGTGCGGCCTGATCTTTCGTGGCGGCGATCTCACGCTGGCGCTGAACACCCGGTATGTATTCGCGGGCGTTCCCGAGGAGCTGGATCTGCGGGATATCGACGGCATCCGCAAGTGGTTCACCGCCTCGCTGACCGGCATGGGAAATTTTTTGGATCAGATAACGGAAAGCCCCGCCCTGACCGGCGCGGCGGAATAAGGAGAAAACTATGACAGAACAGAAAACAAACCGAACCGAAGAACAGCTCACGCAGCAGCTGCGCAAAAGCAAAAGCGGCAAGCTGGGCGGCAAGCTTCTCTCGCTGCTTGGCGGCGTGATCGCCGTGGCGGGCATGATCTTTGGCGGCAACCTTGTGCTGGTGCTCATTGGCGGCGTGCTTCTGGGCTTGGGGCAAATGGTGCAGGGCAGCGCCAAGGGCAAGGCAAGCCAGCAGGCATTCGATGCCCTTGTGCCGGATATTGTAAACGCCGCCTTTGAAAACATCCAGATGAACCCCGCCCCTCCCCTTTTGGATGCACAGGACACCAACATTCCCCTGCCCAGCCACACCCATTGCAGCGGCAGCGGGCATATCCGGGGAACCTATCACGGCCTCGTTACCGAGCTGTGTACCGTTAAGCTAACAGAAGTCAGCGAATTTCAGCGAGAGGAAACCGGCCTGTGGGAAAAAAACGAGCAGATCGTCTACACCGGCCAGTGGATGCTGTGCCAGCTGGATCAGGAATTTCCCACCTGGCTCACCCTTTGGCCCCGGGAACGGCTGGATAAGCTGTTTGGCTCGAAAACCATCAAAACCGGAAACGAAGCCTTTGATCAGCGCTTTCAGCTGAGCAGCGGCGATGAAGCGGCGGCCCTTCGCATTCTCACCCCCAGCCGCATCCAGCAGATTTTAGCGCTGTCGGATTCCTCCTTTGGAAAATTCGCCGTGAACCTCAACTCTGACGGCAAGCTGTATATCGCCGTTCACAGCGGCCGGGGCTTTTTTGATATTGGCAAGGCCCGGGAAACCCCGGCGCAGCTGCGCCAGCGCTTTACCCGTGAGCTGCACTGGTTCACAGAGCTGATCGATGCCTTCTGCGGCGCGTAAAGGAGGTGGAGCCTATGCCCCTTTGGCTTGCTGTGGTGCTGCTGTTGCTGTCGCTGCCGGGAATTTTTTTCTCCCGCCGCCTGCAAAGTAAGCCCCTGCGGACCCTCTGCGTCATTTTCTTTGTGCTGCTGGCACTGGCCAGCGCCGCCTATATCGGGCTGACCCTTCTTTTGGTAAATGCCGTGCAGCACCAGCCTCCGGCAGCCTGAACCCCGCCATGGCGGCAGAAAGGAGAAGGTATGAAGAATATCAAAATCATTGTGATCGGTTCCGTTCTTGCGATAGCCCTTGTGGCTTGTCCCATAGAATATACCCGGGATATCACAGCGGGCACCGGCTTTCTGATCGGGGCTGTGCTGACGGGCTGGCTCGGTGTCCGCGGCCGGAAAGGCGCACAAGAGGAATACGCCAGCGAGGCGCGCCGTTACACCGCCCGCACCATGATGAAGATCGTGCATCTGGAAGAATCGGTGATTGAAAGGTGGGAGCATGAGGAAAACGGCAGCGATCAGCTGCGCCGGGAAAGAGTTTATCAGCCCACCTATGAGTACACAGTAAACGGCAAAACCTACCAGTACTTGAGCCGGCAGCCCCTTCCCAGCAAGCAGGATCTGGGGCGGCAGGTGGTGGGCTATTACGATCCCCACCAGCCCGACCACATTACGGAAAACCGCCCCCGAAAGCCTGTTTTCGGCGGTTTCTACTTCTTTTTGTGGACGGCGTTTCTGCTGTTTTTCAGCATTATGTCCTTCACCGGTCAGCTCAGCTTTTCCTGATGCGGCGCCGCCGCCCGCATAGTAATGATCGAAAAAATCAAAAGCCCCGCCCCTACTGTGAAACCACGAAATGCGCCAAATTTCATGCGCATTTTCTCGCGGTTTATGGTAGGGGTGGGGCTCTGCTCCACCCGAGAGGCCTTGCGGCAGCACAAGGCTTTGCCGGGCGAGCCATGCTCGACCATACGATAGAATCACAAAAGAGCGATATATTTTTGCGAAAACCCTGCCTTTTATTCGTAGGGGCCTGCATCGCAGGCCCGCCGAAGGTGCGGGGGAATATTTTGGGGTTTGCAGCTGCGGCAAACGCGGGCAGAGCAAGCCCTGCCCCTACTTTGAAATCACGAAATAGCGCTTATAACCACACCCGCACCTCGCGGCCCATAGTAGGGGTGGGGCTCTGCTCCACCCGAAGAGCCTTGCGGCAGCACAAGGCTTTGCCGGGCGAGCATTGCTCGCCTCTACGATGAAATTACGAGATAGCGATATATTTTTTTTACGCAAGCCTTGCCTTTTGCCCGTAGGGGCCTGCATCGCAGGCCCGCTGAGGTTGCGCCAAGCTTTTGGCACCCCCGCAGCGGGCTGTTTTTTGCTCAACAATTATTGTGCATCCCTTAGCTGCTCTACAACGCTGCATTTTGCTGCGCCGTCATACATCATGCAGGGGATCAGCCACCCCAGCAAAAGAAATACCGGAATTGCCAACAGAACAGGCAGAATGGTGAATCGATACTCAAAAAACCAGAATATACTGCCCAGCATTTTTCCGGCAAGAGGCCCCACCGCCAGCGACAGCACAAAGGCCGCCGCTACAGAAGACATTGCGTAAAACAATCCCTCGTAGATCAGCATGGTTTTGAGCTGCCGGTTCGTCATACCTACAGCCTGCAGCACAGCAAATTCACGGCGGCGGGAAAGAATCCCGGTCATCATGGCGTTGAAGAAATTTAAGAGTCCCACCAGCCCGATGATGGCACAAAGGATACCCCCTACCAGCAGGAACATCTGCCGGAACTGAGCAAATTCAGCGCGCGCCGTGGCCTTGCTTTCATACATCAAGGGCGAAAACTCACCGGCCGTGAGGGTTGATAAATATTGCTCTGCTTCGGCCTCGTCCGCTTCGTCCGCTGTGTCGAACAGGTAGATCATCGGAACAGCCGCACCGCCGCTGTCCCTCTGTGCAGTGTCCACAGACAAAACTGCGTCATAGCCGACACCGCCATAACGATAACTCATGGAATACGGAAGTTCCACCAAGGCGCAGACCGTGTACTCTACCTCTCTTTCTCCATACAATTTTGCCTGAAGGTACTCCTCCGGTGTATCTTCGGTGCAGAGTTCTCCGGTGCGGCTGTCGATATATTTCACATCCTCCGCATAGGCAGCCGTGATCGTATCTCCCACCTTGGGGTAGTATTCAGGATGGGGCAGATTGCCGTAGTCATCCAAGGAAACCGCAATGGCAATGGCGTTATTGTCCGGCTCCAGCATGGGAGAAATATCTCCGTCGAACACCTGCAGCTTGTCAAACAGACTGTGATCCAGCGCCTCGATCCTGGTATCTCCCATCACCATATTGCCCCGGTGCTCCAGACGGCTCATATGGCTGTCCAACTGCTCGGCGCTTTCGTACCTTGCATAGTCCTGCCGCAGAGCCTCCTCCGTCATCCACAGGTAGGCAGGTTTTCGCACAACATATCCCGTGCCGGAAAGACTGGCCTTTGTGTTTGCGGAAATATCCTCTATTTGCTCCTGGGTGATAAATTCATCTGCACTCGAGTTATAACGAAAATAGTCGGGCGTGCTCACGATAAAATCGGCGCAGGTCATGGTGGATACATACTTCTCCATGCTGAAGCCGCCCACAAAGGCACACAGCGCATTGAACAGCGTCACCGACAGCGCCAAAGACAACACCACCAGCACCGTCTTTTTCTTGTTTCGCCCCAGATTGGCAAAGGCCATCTGATGAAGCTTGGCTCCCCGGGTGCTGCGCTGTTTTTTCTTGGTCTGCATTGCATCCGTATATTTGGCAGCCTCCACCGGAGAAACCCTGGCTGCCATTTTCCCGGGCTTGGAACAGGACAAAAGCACCGTCAGCAGGGCAAACAGCACGGAGCCAACAAAGATCACAGGCGAAGTGCTGATGGTGGTGATGCCCACCTCCAACTGGGTGGAGCGCAAGACAACAGGCACCAGAACAGCGCCGATGCCGTAGCCCAGCAGCAGCCCTGCCGGAATGCCGGCAAGGCACAGCAGAAGTGCCTGCTGGCGAATGATGCGTTTCAGCTGCCGGGGCGTTGTGCCAATGGTTTTCAGAAGCCCGTAAAACCGGATATCCCCCGCAACCGAGATCTGGAAAATGTTATAGATGATCAGATACCCGGTAAAGATCACCAGCATCAGAAAAGCTGCTATGGCGATCATCAGCTCCGGGTCAAGCTGCGACTCCAGCTGGGATGAGGTATATCCCCAGTTTACGCCGATCCGAACGCTGTTGGGATCGGTATAGCTGTCCCATGTGTAGCCAAGATCGGTATCCACCTGCTCCATCTGCCCTTGAATGTTTGTGCCGGAAGCCAGCATAACATTCAAATCGGTGCGGAAAGGCTGTAACCCTGCTTTCACTGCCTGCGCTTCAATGTCATCTGCGTAATCACGGCTGATGTTGATGTAGTGAACCGGCATCAGTGCATCATAGTCCCAATAGCCCACCAGCGTAAAGGTGTCTGTTACGGTAAAAGCGATTTGATCCTTGTCCGTAATGGAATAGGAAACCGTGACCTCTGCGCCCAGCTCCGGCGTAACGCCCAGCAGCTGCAGCGCTGCCGTATCCATGGTCACTTCTTTGCCGCTTTCGGGCATCCGCCCGGTGGTGGGGGCGGCATAACTCCACTGGGTGCAGTTGGCATCCATGTAGCTGATCTCTGCCGGTGTTTTGGCAAAGACACCCTCCGCCGTGATGCCGATCACCTTCCGTGCCCCTGCCGCCTTCACCTTTGGGTGAGCGGCGATGCGTTCCGCCTGCTCGGGAGAAACATCCTTAAAGGTGCCGTGGGCATAGCCGCCCAGCTGCCGGAACTGGTAGGTTTCATAGCTATCGTTCAGCGACAAAACAATGGTGAACATGGAAGTAAACAGCAATGTGGTCAGCGCAATGGCAAAAATGGCGATCAGATTGCGGCGGTTCGCATAAAGAGATTTTAAGCTGAGCTTTCGGATACATTTTCGATTTTGAACCTTCATCACGGTCACCTCCTCAGCGGCCCGTGACAATGCGGCCATCTTCGATACGGATAATGCGGTCTGCCATCTGCGCAATTTCTTCGTTGTGGGTGATCATCACGATGGTCTGGGCAAATTTTTGACTGCTCACCTTCAGCAGGCTCAGAACATCCTGACTGGTTTTGGAATCCAGATTGCCGGTGGGTTCATCTGCCAGAATGATCGCGGGTGCCGCCGCCAGCGCACGGGCAATGGCCACCCGCTGCTGCTGGCCGCCCGAAAGCTGATTGGGCAGCGCATCCAAACGGTCGCTCAGCCCAAGCGTCTGCACGATCTGCCGCACAAAAGCCCTGTTTACCTTTCTGCCATCCAGCTCCATGGGCAGAATGATATTTTCGTATGCATTCAGCACCGGAACAAGATTGTAGCTTTGAAACACAAAGCCGATCTTCCTGCGGCGGAAAATGGTCAGCGCTTCCTCCTTTAAGGAGAAAATATCCTGTCCGTCCACCATGACCGTGCCGCTTGTAGGGCGGTCCAGCCCGCCCAGCATGTGCAGCAGCGTGGATTTGCCGGAGCCGGATGTGCCGACGATGGCCACAAATTCGCCCTTATTCACACTTAAATCCACCCCGTCCAGCGCATGAACTGCGTTATTGCCGGAGCCATAAATCTTTTTCAGGTTTTTTGCCTGTAAAACCTCCATAAACGAGCACCTCCATGAAAAAATCTGTATGCATGAAAGAAACTGATCCTTTGATACATACAGATTATCGCATAGGATTCTTTCCACATTCTTTCCGTGGCAAGATGAATTCTAACAGTCCTGTAAGAGTTGCCCTTCCTTTGGAAGAAATACAGAAAAGGTACTTCCCTTCCCCAAAGCAGAAGTAACCTTGATGTATCCGCCCTCGCCGGATAGGATCTGCCGGGCAAGATATAAGCCGATGCCCACTCCTTCCTGCTCCTGAACTGCCTTGGAACGATAAAAGCGGGCAAAGATCTTCGCTTGCTCACTTTCCGAAATGCCTGTGCCAGTATCCGATATATCGATCCTTGCAAACATTTCATAGCTTACGGCAGAGATCCGGATGGTGCCCTGCTCCGTATATTTGATGGCGTTGTCTACGATATTCGCCAGCGCTTCCGCCGTCCATTTGCCGTCGAATACAGCAAAAGCATCGGTATCCTGCAGCTGCAAAGACAATCCTTTTTCCGAAGCCTTGGCGGCATATTGTTCTGCTGCGCTTTCCAGCAGCGGCTGCAGCGCTTCTGGCTGAGGGGAAAGTGAAATGATCCCGTTTTCCAGTCGGGAAAGCTTTACAAGAGAATCGATCAGAAATCGCAGCTTTTCCGATTGCTTGTACAGCGCCTCCACATTTGCCTTCGCCGATGCAGGCAGAGCTTCCTCCCTTAAAAGCTCGCTGTATAACAGCAGGTTTGCAATCGGCGTTTTCGTCTGGTGAGAGATATCCGCAATCAAGGATTTGATTTTGTCTTTTTCCTGCGCTACATTTCGAGAAGATGCTTCTGCGGCAGAAAGATAGTGTGCAAACTTTGTTTCCAAAGCAGACAGTTGGCTTTCATCAAAATTACTTTCAGAAAAGGAGCCGGTCATGGCAGCGTCCAGCATCCTTTCGATTTCTTCCATCGTTTTTCTGGCCTTTCTCCGCTCCCATAACACAGCCGCTGCCGCCGCCAGAAAACACAGCAGCAGGATCACAACGCCGGTTTTATTCATCTTTTGTCACCCAGCTATAACCGATCCCATAAACGGTTTTAATGTATTTCTGCGCCCCAAGCTTATCCCTCAGCCGCTTGATCGTAACCGACAAAGCATTTTCATCCACATATTCTGCGCCATCTGTCCAGATCCGGTCCACAAGGTCTGCCCGGGTCATGGTCCGGCCCCGGTTTTCAACAAGCAGGCGCAGTAATTTTTGCTCTGTTTTGCTCAATTCCACTTTTGAATCTCCTGCATAAAAGGTCATGGCCTCAAAGTCAAAGTGAAAAAGATCCATTTGGATCGGCGCATTTTTATGGCTTAACGCCTGCTTTCGCAGCTGGGTATTCACCCTTGCCCGCAAAACCGAAAGAGAAAAGGGCTTGGTAATGTAATCATCCGCGCCTCTCTCCAGTCCGTCTACGATGTCCAGATCAGTATCATTGGCCGTCAGCAGAATCACAGGGATCTCTGGCGCAGTCTCCTTAACCTCCCGCAGCAGCTCAAGCCCGCTGCCATCCGGCAGATTGATATCCAACAGGATCAGATCTACACCGCCGCAAAGCAGCTGCTTCCTCGCCGTTTTCAGGTCCTGGCAGGAAACGATCTGCCGGGAATCTGCTTTCAGCGCCTTGCACAACCCTTGATTCAAACCGATATCATCTTCCACAATCAGTAATTGCTCCATATATCTCACTCCCTCGTTACCCAAAGGCAATCGCCGTTTCCTTTGGCAGCTTCTCCTCTTCGCCGCGCAAAAGATCCCATCCGCCGCAGCATACAATTTAAGAGTACCGATTGTTGGATGGAAAGTCAAGATTGGCATCGCAAATCAAACAGGGTCTGTTGTCGGTATGCTCCTAAGCACCCTGCGAAATGCTCCCCCGCCAGTTTTATATCGGCCTGAACGCGCTCTATTTCCCCACCATCTTTGCCCCTTGCCCGCGCATATCCTTAGGCTTGCAGCCACGGCAAACGCGGGCGGAGCCAAGCCCCGCCCCTACTGTAAAGTTACGAAATAGCGCCTATAATTCTGCAAGCCCTCGCGTGGTTCATTGTAGGGGTGGGGCTCTGCTCCACCCGAGAGGCCTTGCGGTATCACAAGGCTTTAGCTGGCGAGCAATGCTCGCCCCTACGATAGAATCACAAAAGAGCGATATATTTTTGCGAAAACCTTGCCTTTTCCTTGTAGGGGCCTGCATCGCAGGCCCGCCAACGGTGCGGCCTGCTTTTGGTACTCCCACAGCCCACCTATCCGAGCAAAAACATTTTCCTATAACAAAAAAGACCCGCAAGTTTATCGCTTGCAGGTCTTTCATCATGGTGCACCATCAGCGGGAGCGTTCAGAAAACAGTGCCGTACACTGTTTTTAGCGACCGGTCCCCGCGAGGCGAATGCAAGCTGCATAGCAGCGCAGCACGAGCCCGCCCCGTAGGGGATGGTGCACCACCCACAAGCTTTTCCGCCGCACACAATGCAAAAAAGACCCGCAAGTTTATCGCTTGCAGGTCTTTACTTCTTGGTGCACCATCGGGGACTCTCCCGCGGGCTAACCAACACCGCACTGTGGTGTTGGTTGCCGCCTGCGGGCGGCCGCCCTGTTCTCGTCC
>Ga0129312_1000503_pt1 | contig 32558 bp, 28 predicted proteins | sample O827metagenome_FD_94434 | JGI IMG/M metagenome (GOLD analysis project Ga0129312, IMG submission 94434) | Orangutan group fecal microbial communities from Wisconsin, USA - O827 metagenome | ecosystem: Host-associated > Mammals > Digestive system > Large intestine > Fecal | place: USA: Wisconsin... | reverse complement strand
TATAATCTCAACTGTTGACGGCACACAGCCGAGCAACACGCCTCATGCGGATGTGGCGGAATTGGCAGACGCGCTAGATTCAGGTTCTAGTGACAGCAATGTCATATGGGTTCAAGTCCCTTCATCCGCACCAAAAGCTGCAGAACGCAAGTTCTGCAGCTTTTTTGTTTATCTGTCCCAGTGCCTTCGGCGAAAACGCTCAGCCTCTCAGCAGCACGGCCGCGGGTAGGCAATGGCGCGCTGCGCTTTGCGCCTGTGAAGAACTCTTAATTTCCGCGCGGGGCACTGCGGAAGCGGCCGGAACTATGCTATGATAGAAAAAACAGGAAGTACGGCCCGTTCGGGGCCAAAACAGGCAGGTTGGCGGCCGGAGCTGACAAAGGAGAAAAGAAGCCATGGAAGGAAAGAACCATACCGTTCTGATCGCGGACGATGAGCCGGAGATCCGTCAGGTGCTGCGCATCTTTTTGGAAGGGGAAGGGTACCGTGTGCTGGAAGCGGCGGACGGGGAAGAGACGGTTGCTCAAGCCGGGCAGGCCGACTTGATTCTGCTGGATGTGATGATGCCCGGCTGCGACGGGCTGACGGCCTGCACCCGAATTCGGGAGCGCAGTGCGGCCCCGATTCTGTTCCTGACGGCCAAGGGGACGGAGGCGGATAAGCTGGCCGGCCTGCAGGCGGGCGGTGACGATTATCTGGCAAAGCCCTTCTCGTACAGCGAGCTTCTGGGCCGGGTGCACGCCCTGCTGCGCCGCTACTGTGTGTACGGCGGCAAGCAGTCTACCGAGGCGAAGGCAGTTCTTTCCGTGGGGCCGCTGCGCATTGACACCGAGCGCAGCACCGTGGAAAAGAACGGCCGCCCGGTGGCGCTGACTGACCTGGAATACCGCATACTTCTTCTGCTGGCCAGTGACCGACAGCGCATTTTCTCCGCACAGGACATTTATGAGCGGGTGTGGGGAGAGCCGTACTTATATTCCTCGGGAAATACCATTATGGTACACATCCGCAATCTGCGCCGGAAGCTGGAAGATGACTCGCAGAACCCGCAGATTATCCGCAATGTGTGGGGAAAGGGATACCGGATTGAGTAAATTGAGACGGGTGCGGTTCTTCCGCTCGCTGAGCGCGGAACTGCTGGCCGCACTGGCGGTGGCTCTGGCCGTGGCCGCGGTGGTGTATCACTGTACGATTTCCGTTGCCTATGCGGGGATCGACCAGGTGATTTTTGACGCGGGTGCACAGGGAACGCGCAACGCCCAGGCAAAGGATGATTTGCAGCAGTATGTGACCGAGAACGGCGTGAGCGGCAGCGATGTAGACGCCTTTGACCAATGGGCCGGCCGACAAAAGGCCCGGATGTTTACGGTGTACCGGGACGACACGGTACTGTATGACTCCAGCGGCCTGTACCAGCCCGGAGAAATCCCGGAGGCCTACGACGAGGACGGCAACCGGCTCGAGGGCAGCGCCGCCATCGAGACCTGGCAGCCCAGTTACCTCCTGCAATTGGCGGACGGGGCGGCTATGGTCTGGATGTTCGACTTTGGCGCCCAGAAATATTACACGTTTGCGTATCATGGGGTACTGGCGTTTGTGGGCGTCGTGTTTCTGGTGCTGTTTTTGCTGGCCATCCGCAGCAAAACCCGGTACATTTACCAGCTGGAAAAGGAGCTGGCCCTGCTGGAGGGCGGCGACCTGGAACACCCGATCACGATAAAAGGCAAGGACGAGCTGGGCGCGCTGGCCGCCAGCATTGACGCCATGCGCACCAGCATCATCCAGCGCCAGGCCGGGGAAGAGGCGGCCCGGCAGGCCAATCAGGAGCTGATCACCGCGATGAGCCATGACCTGCGCACCCCGCTGACCTCGCTGATCGGCTATCTGGATATTTTGACCACCCGACGCTACCAAAACGAGGAGCAGGCCCGCACCTGCCTGGAAAACAGCCGCAAAAAGGCCTACGAGCTGAAGGACCTGAGTGATAAGCTGTTTGAGTTCTTTCTGGTGTACGGCCGGGAGGATGACCCCAAGCTGGAAACGGTGGACTGCGGTGCATTTTTGATGCAGACGCTGGAAGAAGGACTGTTTCTGCTGGAAGACCAGGGCTTTTCGGTGGAGCGGGACACCCCGGACCCCAGGTGCCTGCTGCGGGTGGACGTGGGCCTGCTGCGCCGCGCGCTGGACAACATGGTCTCCAACCTGCGCAAGTATGCCGACCCTTCGGTACCGCTGAAGCTGCGTTGGCGGCAGCGGGATGGCCGGTTTGAGCTGGAGCTGAGCAACCGGGTGCGCACCGCGCCCAAGGTGCAGAGCACAGGGCTGGGCCTGAAAACCTGCGAGCGCATTCTTGCCCTGCACGGCGGAAGTTTTGAAACGCGGGAGGAAAACGGCTGGTTCACGGTGCATACCTGCCTGCCCTGCCAGCAGCTGAAATAAAAAACGAAACGACGCCGCTGTTCCCGGCTTGCGGGGGCAGCGGCGCTTGTGGTATGATAGGCCCATACCTCCTTTCTTGTTGCAGAAAGGAGGCTGTAAACAAAACGATGCAGCAACCACGAAACGCACCCGGCCGCCTGCCGCGGTGCGGAGAGGGGGGAAGAGCATGAAACGAACATTGTTTGGATGCTGTGTGGCGCTGGCCGGCGTTGCTGGATTGGGGGCACTGGCCCGGTGCGGCACGAAAAAGAAAACCGCCGCGGCGGCGCAGCCGGAGGAGATTAAGGCCCCGGCCGGCCGCCCGCAGACCATCAACTGGGCGATGAACTACGGTGGGGCGCGGCTGGTGGTGCCCACGCTGTGGCACCAGGCCGGGCGGGTCGTGTTTGACCTGCTGATTCTGCCGGACCAGCCCAAGGCCCAGGCGTTTTATCATCAGGTGCGGGATCTGGACGAGGATGCCCTGCCCGCCCGGGAGCTGGCTGCCCTGCTTCGCCGCCGGCCTTTGGGCAGTGTGAACATTTCGGCACTGACCATTGACGGCCGCCGGGCCTGCCTGAGCAGCGAGGGGCGGAACTTCTGCGGCTTCCCGGACGCACCGGATGCGGCCGCCTGGCGAAAGCTGTACCCCCGCCAGCTGCTGCTGGCGCGGCATTTTGGCGTGGTGCGCTGCACCGCCCGGTGTGACGGCAGCTTTGCCCCGGTGACCCGAAGCATGACCATGCGGCTGGGGCCGGAGTGCGAGAACCTGCCCATGAACAAAAGCTGGAACCTGCCGCTGGACGGCCGCACGCCCCCGAGCCTGACCTTTGCCGACCCGGCCACCGGCTGCCGCCATACGTTGTATCTGCAGCCCGGCCATACGGATAAAATTGCAGGAGAGCCGACGCTCTGGGCGCCTGGCTTCTGGGGCGAAGTTGTGCCGCCCCTGCCGCAGGGCAGCCGGCTGAACTTTGACGCCAGCCTGTCTCAGGCGGAGGCGGAGCTGTGGATGCAGCAGCGGGAAGAGAAGGCCGCCCGCGAGAGCGCCGAACATGATGAAACCGCTGAGAGCGCCGGTAAGTTCCGGCCGACGGCGCAGAACGCCGCCATGATCGGGGTCATCGGCGTGGCCGATGGGCCTACCGCGGTGTTCGTCACCCGAAAAGGGGAAACGAAGCAGGGCCTTGGCCCCCATGGCCAGCCCTGGCAGTGGTGCCCGGCCCGCCTGCGCGTGCAGACGCCGCTTCAGGCAAAGCTGGTTTTGCAAGGAATGCAGGTGCAGACGCAGCCCTGCCGCACCTACGCATGGAATTGGGAGGAGAACCGATAAATGGATACCTTTTTTACAACCGCTGGAATGGGGCCAGTGCAGATTCTGATGATGGTGGTACCCATCGTGGTGATCGTGGCCCTAATTGCCGGTACGGCAGCGGCAAACCTGCGCCGCTGGCACAAAAACAACACGGCCCCGCAGCAGGAGCTGAAGGCCCGTGTGGCGGAAAAGCGCACCTCGGTAGGCGGCCGGGATGAAGAACAGGTGATCGCCCCGGGCTACGCCTGCTGGTACTACGCCACCTTTGCGGTGGAAAACGGGGAGCCTCTGGAGCTGGAGCTGACCGAGCAGCAGTACGGCCAGCTGAACGAGGGCGAAGAGGGCATCCTGAAGGTGCAGGGCACCCGCTACCTGGGCTTTGAAAAGGTCGGGAACGCGGAGCCTGCTCAGGCATAACGGACACGCCATATTAAATTGAGACAAAGCAGAACGCCGCCCCGGCGCAGGCACACCGCAAACTGCGGTGCCGCACCGGGACGGCGTTTTGTAAAAAATCGAGGAAAAATGCAACGACGCATCGAAAAAACGGTGCGCCTTTGCAAAAGGCAGAAGCTTACAGGCTCTTGGGCAGGCTGGCGGCAGCGGCCGACTGGCCCACGCGGCGGGTCATCTCATCGGGGGCCTCCGGCCGGAAGTGGACGTTGGGGTACTCCTCGTCCATCACCTTGGCGGCCACCTCCAGAATGATGTCGCCGCCGCGGCCGCTCATCACCCGGCCCATCATCTGGGTGCGGTTGATGTCGTAGAACATGGCGTACTGGCCCAGCGCATGGCCCAGATACACGCCGATGCTCTCATACACCTGGCGGGCGCGCTCGTCGCCCTCGGCCATCAGGGCCTGCACTTCCTTCAGCTTTTCGGCGGGGGCACTGCCCTTCAGCTCAATGCCGGCGCGGGGGGCCAGCTTGATGACGGCGTCCTGGCTGAAGTACTTCACGCCGCAGCCGATGTCGCCGCTCCACTCGTCCCGCATGGCGTCGGGCTGGCCGTCCACAGGGGCAAAGGCCAGCTCGTTCAGCCAGCCGCAGATGTTGCCGCTGCGGTCCACAAAGCCAACGGCCTCGCTGGTGCCCATGGCAATGCCCATGATGCCGTTCTCTTTCAGGCCCATGGCCCCGGCCAGGGCACTCACGTCGCCGTCGTTGGCCACCACCACGGGAATTTCATAGCCCAGGGTGCGGCCCAGTTCTTCCGCGGCGCGGGTGTAGATGTTCTTCACCTGAGCGTCAAAGTCCTCTTTGCTCACCTTCAGGAACAGGCTGGCCACCATGCAGCGGTTGTCGATGAAGTCGCCGGCCGAGGAAACACCGATGCCGTCCACCTTGCGGCCCTTTTCCAGAATTTTGGCGGCGGCGGTGTGCAGCGCGGCCAGAATGCCCTGATAGTGGTAGTTGGGGTCCGAAATGGTCTTGGGGTACCACACAACCTCTTCGCTGTAAATGGTCTCGCCGTCGATCACGGCGCTCACCTTCCGGTCCGAGCCGCCGGCGTCAAAGCCGATGCGGGCGCCGTCCAGATGGCGGCCCACGCTCTCGGACTTCTGGAAGGCCGTGGGCTTCTGGCTGTAAGGCAGGGCCACCACTTCAAAGGGGCGCTCGTAGACGTTGGCCATGAAGTCGCAGTCAAAGGCGCGGCTGCCGCCCTGGCGGTAGGCGTCGGCCACATAGGCGGCCAGTGCGTCGTTGCCGCAGATGGACACCTTGAAGCCGCCCCAGCTCCACAGCAAAAACTTCACCAGACGGTCCACATAATACTCATCCGCGGCCTTCATCTCGGACGTGCCGTACACCTTGCACTCCCAGGTGCCGATCTGGCCGCCGCCGCGTTCCACTGCAATGCACAGCGGCTGGGTGGCGTTCTTTTCGTAAGCCTGGAAAAACAGCCCCAGAGGCACAAAGCCGGGGTCCAGCACCGGAAGATTTTTGACCGGGATTTCCACATTCAGAAACTTCATGATTTGTCGTCCTTTCCATGGCGAAAAATGCGGGGGCGCTGGGCGCGGCGCGCACAAGGCGGGCCGGCGGGCACACAAGAAAGCCCCCTGTCTGCTTTCATTATAATGCAGGCAGGGGGTGGGGTATTTTGTCTTACAAGCCTTAAATTTGCACTTTTAGCTCGGGTGTAAAATTTGCTTGTGGATTATTGTGATAATTGACAGGGTTACAGCCAACGGGGGCTGCCGCCCAGGCCGGTGCTCAGCTCGGCGGCGGCCTGGCGCACCAGGTCCTTCAGCCGCTCGGGGCTCTCCACACGGGCGGCAGGGCACACAATGCCCAGCGAGGCCACGGCAGGCCCCTCCGGCCCAAACACCGGCGCGCCGATGCCGACGGCCCCGTCGGTGTAATCGCCCACGGTGACGGCGACCCCCTCCCGGCGGATCTCCTTCAGCTCTTCCAGCAGCTGGCTGGGGTTTTCCAGCGGATGGGGGCAGGTGGTGCTCACCGTCTGATGGGCGATGTACTCAGCCCAGTAGGACTGGGGCTGCCCGGCCAGCAGCGCCTTGCGGATGGCGCCGCAGTGCAGGTCGATTTCATAGCCGAACTTCTCGGTCACGCGCAGATTGTTGGGGCCGTCCACCTGGCAGAGAACCAGCCCGCGGTAGCCGGAGGGGATGATGAGAAAGGCATCTTCCAGGGCCTGCTGGGCCAACCGCTGCAGCACGGGGGTAGCCAGCTGCCGCAGGTCCTGCCCCTGGGCGGCGGCGGTGCCCAGGCTGATCAGCGCAGGGCCAAGCTGGTACAGATGGGTTTGTTCATCCCGATAGACAAAGCCTTTTTCGCACAGGGTCTGCAAAAGCCGATGTACGGTGCTGGGCGGCAGGCCGATGTCCGACGAGAGCTGTGCAATGGAAAAGGTACGCTGCGGCCGCTTGAGAAGCTCCAGCAGGTCAAGCGCACGGGAGATGCTTTGAATCATAGAGAAAGAGCGCTCCTTTTTTGGTAAAATAAGAGAACCAAGCAAACGTCATTCCGATGAGTAATCAATGGAATGACTTCCTTATCGTGGAATCAATTTCAGTATAGCATACAAAAACATTGGATTCAACCGGGAAAATCACTGCCTTTTTCACAATCGAACGCAAGTTCTAATGGAAAGTTCGGAAAAATCACTCTTCGGATAAACTTTGAAACGGTGCAGAGGGCGAAGAATTTGCATTTGCTTTTGGCCGCCTGAAAATCCGGCGGGAATGCGCGCAAAATCGGGCGGGTGAGAAGTGGCGAACCGGTAGAGCCGATAAAAAAGCGGAAAATCCGGCAATTTTTGGGATTTGTGGCGAGACTTGAAAATTTTTAAGCGGCGGGAAATCAAAACGGGCCGCTTGTGACTCTAATGGATGAAACGCCAAACAAAGGAGGCGATGGCATGGACCGGCAGGAATACGCCTGGCGGGCAGACGCGCTGAAGCAGCGGCTCTGGCGCACCGCCCTGTGCTATCTGAACGACGAGCAGGCGGCGCTGGAAGCCGTGGACAGCGCCGTCTACAAGGGGCTGCTGGCGGTGCACAACCTGCGGCAGCCGGAATATTTCGACACCTGGCTGACCCGCATTCTCATCAACGAATGCAAGGCGGAGCAGCGCCGCCGGGCCAGGCTGCACCCGCTGGAGCTGCTGGCTCACCATGCCGCCGCCCAGCAGGAGCTGGACAATCTGCCGCTTCGGCAGGCGGTGGCGGCGCTGGACCCGAAACTGCGGGCTGTGGTGGTTCTGCGCTTTTTTTCCGGATACACGCTGGAAGAAACCGCCCGCTGTCTGGGGCTGCCGCGGGGCACCGTGGCCACCCGGCAGCGGCGGGCGCTGGAACTGCTTCGGCTGGAGCTGGACGAGCAGAGCGGAGAGGAGGGCTGAAGAATGGAGCGATACGACCGGAAGCGGGAATATGAGCAGTGGATGCAGCAGCTGGAAACGCCGCCCGCCTCGCTGGAATATACGGTACAGCGGGCACAGCACCGGGCAAAGAGGCGGCCCTTTCGGCTTGCTGGCCGCTGGCTGGCCGGGGCGGTGAGCTTCTGCGCCGCCTTTGTGATTCTGGTGAATGTGAGTACGCCCTTTGCCCACGCCTGCGGGCGGCTGCCCTTTTTGAAGGAGCTGGCCAAGGCCGTGTGCCTTTCTCCCAGCCTGGCCGCGGCCGTGGAGAACGAATACGTGCAGCCGGTGGAGCTGACCGCCCAGGCCAACGGCCTGACCCTGCGGGTGGAGTACCTGATCGTGGACCAGAAGCAGGTGAACCTCTTTTATACGCTGAGCGGCGAGGGCTATGGGACAATTCAGGGCGATCCTTCCGTGAGCGGGGCCGATGGGGAGGTGCTTCCGCCGTACATTCTCGGCGGCGGCGGATGGGAAGAGGACCCGGCTGCCCTGCGCAGGAGCACGGTGGATTTTACCGAGGCGGATGTGCCCGGGGTTCTGCGCTTTACGGTGCAGGCCAGGGCCTGGAGGGACGACCCGGCGGCTCAGCCGGCTACGGAACGGGCGCTGCCGGCCGACACGCCGGTATGCGCGGAGGCAGAACGGCAGCCAGACGCCCAGGCGACCCTGACCGTGACCCTGCAATTTGACCCCAAGTACACCGCCCAGGGCCGTACGGCGGCGCTGGGGCAGACCATCCGGCTGGAGGATGTGGAGCTGACGCTGGAAAGCGTGGAGATTTACCCCACCCACCTGCGGCTGAACCTGAGCCAGCCCGAGACGGCGGCAGCCTGGGTGCAGAGCCTGAAGTTTTATGTGCAGGACGAACGGGGCAGCCGCTATGAAGGCGTTGCCGATGGTGTGACGGCCAGCGGCAGCACCGACAGCCCGCTGGTGGCAACCCAGCGGCTGGAAAGCCCCTGGTTCAGCCGGGCCGGGCAGCTGACCCTCTGCATCACCGGGGCCGAGGTGCAGGATGCGAACAGCCGAGTCAAAATCACGCTGAGCGAGACCGAGCCGCGGGTGGAAGGCCTGCCTGCGGCATGGGATGCCCGGCTGGTGCGCGCAGAGCGAACCGGCGAGAACGGACAGTGGGGGCTGTGCTTTGCAGGCGAGACTGCAAGCCGTCAGCTGTTCTCCAGCACCTATTGGGATGAAAACGGGGAAGAGCATTCCATCCGCAGCTGGGGCATGAGCGCAGACCCGGAAACACAGGCGGACCGTGCCGCCCGGCAATGGGTGTATCTGGACGGCGACCTGACCGGCACGGTGTGGCTTCAGCCGCTGGTCACCCGCACGGTGGCGGCGCAGCAGCCGGTGACGATTCCGCTGCCCATGGACTGAACCGCCGGTTCGGCCAGCCAGTTGCAATAAAGCAGAAAAAAGCAGCAGGGGCACATCCGGTTTGGATGTGCCCTTGCTGCCTGTGTGAGAAAAAACGGCGAAGGGCGGCGTCAATGCACCTTCTGGGTGGTGTAGTTGTCCAGATGGCGGCCGCAGGAGCCGATGAGCAGCTTGTGAGTCACTTCGTCATAGCAATAGTAAATGCGCAGGAACTGCGGGCTGTTTTCCCGGTTCTGGTTCGACTTCAGGTGCGACTCAATGCAGATGGGCCGCCCCTGGTAGACGTCCTGAAACTGCCGCATCAAGCCGGAATCCCGGCGGGTCATGGTGCCTTCGCCCCGGGCCACCCGGAAGGCCGACCGCTCGTTGAACGCCCGGTCCACCATGGTGACGGAGGCATCGGTGTGCAGTTCATACAGGGTGGTGGCCATTTGATACAGGGCATCCCATAGAATGCGGGGGTCGGTTTTGCAGTCGGCCAGCGAGGCGCGGCCTCGCTCGGTGAAGGCCAGCCGGTCGGCAAAGCGGCACTCGAAATAGGCGGCGATTTTCTCCGGGGTGTCCGGATATTCATCCATGCCGCGCACAGCGTCCAGCGACCGCTTGCGCTCGCCGGAAAGGCGGGCCTCTTCGCGCAACAGGTCGGCCTGTGCCTGCTGGGCGCGCAGCTGGCGGCTCAGCTCGTCCAGCCGGCTTTTCAGCTGCTCCTTTTCCAGTTCCCACTCAAATTCCCGGTCGTCCACCGCCGAAAGCTGCTGGCGCAGCTGGCTTTCCCGCTCGGTGGATTCTGCCAGAAGAGATTCCAGAAGCAAATTGTACTTGAAAAACGGAAGCAGGGTGTGGTCGGTCATGATTGTTTCTCCTTATTTATATAGGATAGAGTGTAGTTGTTTTGTTCTTGAAACGGCAATCGTGGGCGGTGGCTTAACATCGGGCAGAAAATTGTCTTAAATGCACAAATGTTTTGAGACCGGGGGGCGGCTTTGCAGCGATGACACGAAACCCTACGTAAAACCTCGAAAAGCATCAAGAATGCTTGATGTTTTGCATAATTGTGGTATCATAAAATCAGCAAAAGGTACAAAGGCGTACGAAGAAATTCGTACGTCTTTTCCTTTTGAACCGAGTGCAAAGGGGCATTGTCCAATGGCGGACAATGCCACTTTGCCGGTTTTATGGGCCGGCAGCCGGCGCGGGCCTGAATGCAAGTGAGAGGGTTCGTGAAAGCAAAACAGAGGGGGGTCATTCATGTCTGTGTACGACATTCTGGCAGACTTCGCGTATGCCTCAGCGTTGATCCTGGTGGGTCAGTTCCTGCGGTCCAAGGTCACGTTCTTCCAGAAGTTCTTCATCCCCGCCAGTATGCTGGCCGGTTTTCTGGGGCTGCTGCTGGGCAGCCAGTTCATGAACGTCATTCATTTTTCGGACGCCATGGGTCCTTATGCGGGCCTGCTGGTCATTCCGGTGTTCGCCATCATCGGCCTGAACGGCTTCAGCAAGGGCGGCGGCAAGAAAGGCAGCAAAGAGGAGCTGCGCCGCGTTTCCGGCAACTTCTTCTTCCGCGTGATCGAGTTCTTCATCCAGTTCTGCCTGCCCATTGCGGCGGCGCTGACGGTGGTGAAGGCGCTGATGCCCTCGATCAGTGACGGCTTCGGCGTGCTGCTTGCCTCCGGCTTCATTGGCGGCCACGGCACGGGCCTGCGGTACGACCGCTTTAAGGCCAAGGCATAACGCCGCATTGAAGCGAGAAAACACCGCCGCCAAAGGAAAGGATGAAAACGGCCATGGAACACAAGCGTACCAATTATTCCTCCGGCGCGCCGCTGGAAGAGAAGGTCGGCTATTCCCGCATGGTGAAAATTGACGATCAGGTGTTCATCGGCGGCACGACCTCGGTGCAGCCGGACGGCAGCGTTTACGGCGAAACCGCCTACGAGCAGGCCCGGTACATCTTCGATAAGATGATGGTTCTGCTGGCCAAGGTGGGCGCAGGCGCGCGGGACGTGTACCGCGTGGATTACTTCGTAACGGACATGGCCTACGGCGCCGACGTGGGCAGAGCGTACAGCGAGACCTTTCACGATGTAAAGCCGCTGTGTACGGGTATGGCCATCAAGAGCCTGAACCGCCTCACCCAGCTGGTGGAGATCGAGCTGGCGGCCATGGTTCACACGGTGCTGGAGTGAGCGCCGCCATGCCGCAGGAATGTGCCGGTTTTTCCGGGTACATTCGAGCTATATCATACCTATATAAGTAGCAGAGCCGGAAGCTGCTTTCGCCGCATCCCCCAAGCGATGGAACGCAGACGCCCCGGCAGCAGCAGAATCCTTTGAGAAACGCACATCCCGCCCGGAATGCAAGCCCGGACGGGATGTGCGTTTTCGTTTGAAGTGGGCCGGAGCAAAAGACGGCGAACCCACAAAAAAGGGCAAGAAAGCAAAGGGGAAACTGTGCAGGCGACCCGAGCAAAAACAACGAACGGAAACGAGGTTTTACCATTTTTTGAAATATGTCGGAATTGTGAGGAAAGTTCAAAATTTTTTCATGGACATTGGGCGCGGAGTAAGTAAAATAGATAAGTCGTAGGATATTCGGCAATAAAAAAGCCGGGGAAGAAGCCCCGGGTGAAAAATCAAATGGCTCTGTGCGGCGGAATTGCAGCCGGCAGGGACGTTTTTGAAAAGGCGCTGCCGGTTTGCCCGGCAGAAACGGCGCCGTTCGGGTAAGATATAAAGGGGTGACAGATTTGGACGAAAAAAAGCCCAAAGAAAATGGAATGGAAAAGCTGGCCGCGTTCATTGTGGACAAGCGGAACCTGATTTTTCTGCTGTATGTGTTTGCGCTGATCTTCTCCATTGTGGCCATGAGCTGGGTGAATGTGGAGAATGACATCACCACCTACCTGGGTGAGGACACTGAGACCCGCCAGGGCCTGACGGTGATGAACGACAACTTCACCACCTTCGGCACGGCCCGGGTGATGATCTCGAACATCACTTACGCCAAGGCCGAGGCGCTGGTGGACCAGATCGAGGCGGTGGACGGCGTGGATTCGGTGGAGTTTGACGACACCACCGACCACTACAAGGATGCATCGGCCCTGTACACCGTGACTTTTGACGGGGAAGAGATGGACGACATCAGCATCCACGCGCTGCATCAGGTGGAGGACCTGCTTTCCGGCTACGACCTGTATGTGGATACCGCGGTGGGCGTGGACAATTCCGCCGATCTGGCTTCGGAGATGGGTCTGATTCTGGCCATCGCCGCCGTCATCATCGTGCTGGTGCTGACCCTGACCTCCCGCTCTTACGCAGAGGTGCCGGTGCTGGTGCTCACTTTCGGCGCGGCGGCCCTGCTGAACAAGGGCACCAACTTCATCTTCGGCACCATTTCGTTTATTTCTGATTCGGTGACGGTGATTCTGCAGCTGGCACTGGCCATCGACTATGCCATCATTCTGTGCCACCGCTTCTCGGATGAGCACGAGACCAAGGGTGTGCGGGACGCCTGCGTGGCGGCCCTGAGCAAGGCCATCCCGGAAATTGCCTCCAGCTCGCTGACCACCATTTCGGGCCTGGCGGCGCTGGGCTTCATGCATTTCGGCATCGGCATTGACCTGGCCATGGTGCTGATCAAGGCCATTATCTTCAGCCTGCTGTCGGTGTTTACCCTGATGCCCGGCCTGCTGATGCTGTTCAGCCGTTGGATCGACAAGACCAAGCACAAAAACCTGCTGCCGAAAATCACGGTGGTGGGCAAGTTTGCCGTCAAAACCCGGTACATCATTCCGCCGGTGTTTGTGGCGGTGGCTGCGGTGGCCGCCGTGTTTGCCAACAAGTGCCCCTATTGCTATACCTATACGGATCTGACCACGCCCAAGCAGAGCACCAGCCAGGTTGCCCACCAGAAGATCAAGGGCACATTTGGTTCCAGCACTATGGTGGCCATTGTGGTGCCCTCCGGCAATTACGACTCTGAGGGCAAGATCCTGAAAGAGCTGGAGGAGCTGCCGGATGTGAACAAGGCCGTGGGCCTGGCCAATCAGGAAGCCATGGACGGCTATATGCTGACCGATGCGCTCACGCCCCGCCAGTTCTCTGAGCTGGCCAACATGGATTATGAGGTGGCCTCGCTGCTGTATTCCGCCTATGCGGTGAACGACAGCCAGTACGGCGAATTCGTAAACGGCCTGAGCAACTACAAGGTGCCCCTGTACGATATGTTCATGTTTGTGAAGGACGAGATGCGCAAGGGCAACGTGACCTTCAGCGGCGACACGCAGGAGACGCTGGACGACCTGTTTGACCAGCTGGACAAGGCCCAGATTCAGCTGCAGAGCGACCGGTACAGCCGGCTGGTGGCCTATCTGGACCTGCCGGAAGAGAGTGACGAGACGTTTGAGTTCCTGGATCAGGCCCACGCCATCATCGCCAAGTATTACAGCGGCGATTACTACGTGGTGGGCAACTCCACCAGCGCGAAGGACCTGTCCTCCACCTTCGGCGAGGACAATATGCTGATCAGCGTGCTGTCGGCCCTGTTCGTGATTCTGGTGCTGCTGTTCACCTTCACCTCGGCGGCGCTGCCGGTGCTGCTGATCGTGGTGATTCAGGGCAGTATCTGGCTGAACTTCTCCTTCCCCTATCTGCAGGACAGCCCGCTGTACTTCCTGGGCTATCTGGTGGTCAACTCCATTCAGATGGGCGCCAACATCGACTACGCCATCGTGATTTCCAGCCATTATCTGGATTTGAAGAAGTACATGAAGCCCCGTGACGCCATCATTACGGCGCTGAACGAGGCGTTCCCCACCATCTTTACCTCCGGCACCATTCTGGCGGTGGCGGGCAGCCTGATCGGTGTGATGACCACCAACCCGGTCATTGCTTCCATCGGCACCTGCCTGGGCCGCGGCACCATCATCTCCATCGTGCTGGTTCTGGGCGTGCTGCCGCAGATCCTGCTGCTGGGTGATACCCTGATGGAGCGCACCAGCTTCGAGATGAAGACCCTGAAGCTGCCCACCCGGACGGCCAGCGGCACCATGCGCGTGGACGGCCACGTGCGCGGCTACATCTCCGGCGTGGTGGATGCGGACTTCTCCGGCGTGCTGCATGGCCAGATGAACGCGGCCATCTCCACCGGAACCACGGTGGAGTCGACCCAGGCGAATGCGGATTATTATTTGGACGATGTGACCAGTGCGGACGACCCGCCGACGGACGGGAAACAGGATGCATCAGATGAGAACGACAAGGGAGGCGAGCAGCAATGAGCAAACTGAAAAACGGAACGCAGCGGGTTCTGGCGGCGCTGCTCAGCCTGTGTATGCTGCTGGCTGTGCTGCCGGGGGCAGCCCTGGCGGCGGATCAGCCGCAGAAGCAGACCATTCACATTGCCACGGCGCAGGATCTGCTGAACCTGGCAGAGAGCTGCCGCCTGGACAGCTGGAGCAAGGACAAGCTGGTGGTTCTGGATGCAGACATTGACCTGACCGGCGTGGATTTTGAGGGTATTCCCACCTTCGGGGGCGAATTCCAGGGCGGCAGCCACCGCATTACCGGCGTTTCGCTGACGCAGGACGGCTCGGCCGTGGGCTTCTTCCGCTACGTGCAGGAGGGGGCACTCATCAATGAGCTGACCGTCTCCGGCAATGTGGTTCCCGGCGGAAGCCGCAGCACCGTGGGCGGCATTGCCGGCAAAAACGAGGGCACCATTCAGGGCTGCTGGTTCAGCGGCGTGGTGTCCGGTGCGTCCAAGGTGGGCAGCATTGCCGGCGTGAACGAATCCACCGGCATGATCGTCGGCTGCACCAGCACCGGCGTTGCTTACGGGCAGCACTTTGTGGGCGGCATTGTGGGCGACAACCACGGCGCGGTGACCGGAACCCTCAACGGCAGCAACGTGAACACCACCGTGGAGCAGAACGACGTGGACCTGTCGGACCTGACCCTGCAGGACTTCACCACCACGGAGTCCGGCACCACCATCACGGACGTGGGCGGCGTGGCCGGTGCGTCCTCGGGTGTGATCCGGAACTGTGTGAACAACGGCACGGTGGGCTATCAGCACATCGGCTACAACGTGGGCGGCATTGCCGGCAGCCAGACCGGTTTTGTGGAAGGCTGCACCAACTACGGGCTGGTGTTCGGCCGCAAGGAAGCCGGCGGCATTGTGGGCCAGATGGAGCCCAACAGCGTGGTGCAGTACACGGAGGACACCCTCCAGAAGCTGGACAGGGAACTGGACGTGATGCAGGGCCTGTTGGATAAAACCTACAACGATGCCTCGGCCACGGCCAGCGACCTGACCAACGATGTGGATGCCCTCATCAATAAGGTAGACAGCACCCGCGACAGCATTCAGAAGCTGCTGGATGAGCTGGGCAGCGGCCTGAGCATCAAGAGCGGCGATATTGTGATTCGGGATATCACCGGCATCAGCGGTAGCGGCAGTGCCGCAGGCGGCATTGGGGCCGGAGCAGGTGCCGGGGCCGGGGCCGCCGCGGGCGGCGCTGGTGCCATCACCACGCCCGGCGAGGCGGCAACGCCCGAACCGACGGCAGCCCCCGCGGCAACGCCGGAACCGGCCCAGCCGGACACGCAGGGCACCCCGGAAACCCAGCCGGACGCCCAGGCAGCCCCTGAGGCACAGCCCCAGGCGGCGGGTGCCGGCGGCGCGCAGATCGCATTTCTGGGCACGGCCGGGCAGGGCAGCATGAAAACCGCGGCCCTGACGGAGACGACCGACGCGGCACAGCCTGAGGCCACTGCCCAGCCGGACACCACCATCGTGGCCGGCGGTGTGGCGGGCGGCATTGGGGCCGGCATTGGCGCCGGTGTGGGCGGCAGCGTCAGCGGCGAAGGCTCGGCGGACCTGAACGGTGAGATCACGGTGACCGTGCCGGACATCAAGCTGGACGCCAGCGACAAGGTGACGGCGGCCCGCAACGACCTGAGCAGCAGCCTGAACAACATTTCGGAGCGGGTGAGCAGCCTGACCAACAACACCGGCAGCAACGCCCAGAACCTGATCGATGACCTGCGGGCCGTGGCCGACCAGATGGAGCAGATCGGCCGCACCATTGCGGGGGCCATGGACGAAAAGACCACCGATGACATTTATCAGGACATCTCCGACGGCGATACCATCAAGGACACCGAGGGCAAGGTGCTGAACTGTGTGAACTACGGCGATGTGCAGGCCGACCTGAACGCCGGTGGCATTACCGGTGCCATGGCACGGGAAAACGACCTGGACCCGGAGGACGACATCCAGGTGGTGGGCAGCGATTCGCTGAACTTCACTTATAAAACCCGCGTGGTTCTGCGCCAGTGCGTGAACCACGGCACCGTGAGCGCGAAAAAGCAGAACGCCGGCGGCATTGTGGGCAACATGGAAATGGGCACGGTGCTGGGCGCGCTGAACCTGGGCACGCTGGACGCCGAGGACGCCGCCAACGTGGGCGGTGTGGCCGGTAAGAGCAGTGCGCCCATCCGCCAGAGCAGTGCCAAGTGCCGCCTGACGGGCAAGAGCCAGGTGGGCGGCATTGCGGGTACCGGCAAGGAGATCACCGACTGCCGGAGCCTGGTGGTCGTGGATGCCTGTGACGAGGCCCGGGGCGCCATCGCCGGTACCGTTGCGGACGACAGCACCCTGGAGCGCAACTACTTTGTGAGCAGCAGCCTGGCTGGTGTGGACGGCGTGAGCTATGCAGGCCAGGCCGAACCCATGGACTTCGGCAGCTTTGTGCAGCTGGAGAACCTGCCGGATGCCTTTCGCAGCATGACGGTGACCTTCCGTGCGGACGGAAAAACCGTGCGCACCTTCTCGCTGAACTACGGGGATGAGCTGCCGAAGGCAAGCCTGCCCGAAGTGCCCGCTAAGGACGGCTATTATGGCACCTGGGGCGACTTTGAGGGCGGCGTGATCACCTTTGATGAAACGGTGGACGCGGTGTACACCGCCTATGACCAGCTGATGGAGTCTGACCGCACCCGGGAGGACGGTAAGGCCATTCTGATGGTGGAGGGCAACTTCCCGGATACCGCCAGCCTGACCATTGCCGAGAGCGGCGAGGCCGCACCCGGCACCCTGCTGGAAAGCTGGCAGCTGACCCTGAATGGTACGGACGGACAGGACCGGCATTCCATGCGGTATCTGCCCACCGTCAGCCCCGAGCGCACGGCCATCTATGTGAAGGGCGCCGACGGGGCCTGGAGAAAAGCGGACACCCGTGTGGACGGCAGCTACGTGGTGTTTGAGATGAGCACCGACGAGACGGTGTTCTGCGCGGTTCAGACGCTGGATTGGCGCATTCCGGCGGGCATCGGCGCGGCGGTGGTGCTGCTGGTGCTGGCGCTGATTCTTGGCGGGCGGAAACGCCGCAAAAAGAAGAAGGCAGCCGCAGCGGCTGCAACTGCCGACCAGTAACCCCGCAAAGCGGAGCGCAAACAACTAGAAAAAAGCACGGCATCGTGGCCCCTTGAGTGGGGGAGCGGTGCCGTGCTTTTTTCTGTATCGGGCAATGCTTGGGTGTTGGGTGCCGGGGGATGAGCCGGAAAACGGTTATTCCAGCCCGGCAGGGGTCTGGCCGCGGCGGTCATAGTTCTCCAGGAACGAATGGGCCACGCCGCCGGTTTTGTAGCCGGCGAAGGTGTCGAGACAGACCGAATGAATGCTGTTGAAGATGCTCTTCTCAATGTCCGGATTGTCCCGCTTCAGGCGGCGGAGCAGAGTTTTGACCTCCTGCCGCTTGGAACCGCCGCCGCCATTGTCGCACATGGTGCAGTTTTCGGTGAAGCGGCAGGCACACTGGATGAATTCCAGATCGTTGTAGCGCTTCCAGGCCAGAATGTCCTCTTCGTGGATGCAGTACATGGGGCGGATCAGCTCCATACCCTCAAAGTTGGTGCTGTGCAGCTTCGGCGGCATGGCCTGAAGCTGGCTGCCGAAGAACATACTCATGACGGTGGTTTCGATCACATCGTTGAAGTGGTGCCCCAGCGCGATTTTGTTGCAGCCCAGGGCCTTTGCCTTGCTGTACAGATGGCCGCGGCGCATCCGGGCACACAGATAGCAGGGATTCTTTTCGCTGCCGTTGGCGATCTCAAACACATTCGTCTCAAAAATGGTAATGGGAATGTGCAGCAGCCGGGCGTTGCTCTCGATCTTCTGGCGGTTGATCTCGTTGTAGCCGGGGTCCATCACCAGAAATTCCAGCTCAAAGGGGAAATCACTGTGCCGTTGCAATTCCTGCATGAGTTTGGCCATGAGCATGGAGTCCTTGCCGCCGGAGATGCACACGGCGATGCGGTCGCCCTCCTGAATCAGGTCGTAGTGCTTGATGGCGTAGATGAAGGGGCTCCACAGCTGTTTGCGGTACTTTTTGATGATGCTGCGCTCGGCTTTCTGGTACGGTTCAAAAATACGTTCTTTGCTCATGCTTTTCCCTCGGTCAGCTGATGATAACAGCGGTCAAAAATGGCGAGGAATTCCGTCAGCTCCTCGTCGGTGGTCAGGTGGCTCAGGCTGATGCGCCAGGAAGAAAGGGCGTTGCGCCGGTCACCGCTCACGGCCAGCACCGCCCGGGAGGGCATACCGGCGGCCGAACAGGCGGACTTGACCGACACGCAGACCCCCTCGGCGGCCAATGCCTGCTGGAAGGCCTCCCCGCGCACCCCCTGTACGCTCAGGTTCAGAATGTGCGGCACGGCGCTTTCCGGGCTGTTGATGCGCACCTTCGGGTAGGCGGCCAGCGCCTTGCGAAGGCGGGCGTTGTGCCGGGCAACGATGGCCGCCCGCTCCGGTTGCCGGTTCAGCGCCGGGGCAATGGCGGCCTCCGCCGCGGCGGCAAGGCCCAGTGTTGGGGTGCCGCTGCGGTAGATGGAGTTGCTCACGCCGCCGTGAATGAGCGGCTCCATGGGGGTGCTGCGCCGCTTGAAGAGAATGCCACTGCCGTTTAGGCCGTAGATTTTGTGCAGGGCAAGGCTCATGGTGTCCACCCCGTCAAAGTGCAGGGCCGTTTTGCCCAGCGCCTGGGTGGCGTCCACATGGAGGCGGCAGTCGGGCCAATCGGCCAGCAGCCCGGCCACCTGAGCCACCGGCTGCACGGTGCCAAGCTCGCTGTCCACGGCGGTGAGGGCCACCAGAACGGTGTCCTTGCGCAGCAGCTCGCGCAGCTGCTCCAGGTCAATGGTGCCGTCCCGCTTCACGTCCAGCAGGTCGATCTCATAGCCCTGCTCCTGCAGGGCGGTGAGGCAGCCGCTCACCGAGGCGTGCTCCAGCGGGGTGGAGATGATGTGCCTGCCCACATGGCGGCTGGCCCGGGCAATGCCCTTGATGGCGGTGTTGTTGGACTCGCTGGCGCCGGAGGTATAAATCAGCTCCGCCGGGGCCACCCCCAGCAGGGCGGCGATGCGGTCGGTGACCCGGGCCAGCTTTTCCCGGGCCGCCAGACCGGCGGGATGATTGGAATTGGGGTTCCCGTGGAAGGTCTGCTCGGTGGTCACAAAGCGTTCCAGTACCGCGGGGTCCGCCGGGGTGTTGGCGGAATAATCAAGATAGATCATGCAAAACTCCTAATGTGCAGCAAACGACAAACAAAACCGCCGCTGCAGGTTCAGCGGCGGAAGAACGGTCAGGTGGCGGAATCGGGCACGGCACCCAGAATGATGCCGCCGCCCACCACCACATCGCCGTCGTAGATCACCAGCGACTGGCCGGGGGTCACGGCGCGCTGCGGCTCGTCGAATTCCACCCACACCCGGCCGTTCGGCGCAGGGTATACGGTGCAGGGCTGCTCCACCTGGCGGTAGCGGGTCTTGGCCCTGGCGCGCAGAGGCGCGGTCAGCTCGGGAATGGCGATCCAGTTCATCTCGTCTGCCATCAGGCAGCGGGTGTACAGGGCACTTTCCGGCCCCACGGTGACGGTGTTGCGGGCCATGTCCTTCCCGCACACATACACCGGCTGACCCATGGCAAGGCCCAGGCCCTTGCGCTGGCCCAGCGTATAGCGCACAGCGCCCCGGTGCCGGCCCACCACGTGGCCGGCTTCGTCCAGAAAATCCCCGGCGGGGTAGTGTTTGCCGGTGTACTGCTCCATAAACTTCACATAATCTCCGTCCGGCACAAAGCAGATGTCCTGGCTGTCGTGCTTGCGGGCGTTGACGAAGTGCATACTCTCGGCCAGCTTGCGCACGTCCGGCTTGGACATACCGCCCAGCGGAAACAGCACGTGCGCCAGCTGGTGCTGCGTCAGGTTGTAGAGCACATAGCTCTGATCCTTGGCCGGGTCCAGGGCTTTTTTCAAAAGCCAGCGGCCGTTTTCGCCCGGTTCAATGCGGGCGTAGTGGCCGGTGACCACCCATTCATAGCCGTGCTCCAGGGCATAATTCAGCAGCTTGTCGAACTTCATGACCCGGTTGCAGTCAATGCAGGGATTGGGGGTGCCGCCCGCCTCATAGGTGCGCACAAATTTTTGAATGATGGCCTCCCGGAAGTCCATGGTAAAATCCAGAACTTCATAGGGAATGTCCAGCTCAAAGGCCACGGCGGCCGCATCGTCAATGTCTTTCTGAGAGCAGCAGGTGTGAAACTGCCCCAGGCCGATGTCCTCATTGCGGTACAGGCGCATGGTGGCCCCTATGCAGTCGTACCCCTGACGCTGCATCAAGCAGGCGGCCACAGAACTGTCTACGCCGCCGCTCATGGCGATGAGGGCTTTTGCTTTGGTTGCGATGGTGTTCACGTCCTTTCCAAAAACGATGAAACGGCAGGAAAAATCGCGGCCGGGGCAAAAACCCGGAAACGTTCAACCTACTAAATTACATTGTAACAGGTTTCGGTATAAATCACAACCGGGCCGGCCCGACAAAAATCGGCAGAAATGCCCGGCGGCCTTGACCTTTTTGCCCCGGCGGGATATCATGAATGCATGAAGAAAGCGAGGAACTTGCGCATGAAAATTGCCGTAGCGGGCACCGGATATGTGGGCATGGCCAACAGCATCCTTCTGGCCCAGAATCATGAGGTGTGGGCGGTGGACATTCTGCCCGAAAAGGTGGAGATGATCAACCGCCGCCAAAGCCCCATTGCGGACCCGGAGATCGAGGAGTATCTGGCCAACCACAAGCTGAATCTGACGGCGACGCTGGACGCAAAGGCTGCTTACAGCGGGGCAGACTTTATCATTGTGGCCACCCCGACGAACTATGACCCGGAGAAAAATTACTTTGATACGTCCAGTGTGGAGGCGGTGATCCGCCTGGCGATGGAGTATGCGCCAAAGGCGGCCATTGTGATCAAATCCACCGTGCCGGTGGGGTACACCCGCGCGGCAGCCCAGCGCCTGAACTGCCATCGGCTGCTGTTCAGCCCGGAGTTTCTGCGGGAGGGCAAAGCCCTGTATGACAACCTCTATCCCAGCCGCATCATTGTGGGCGCCCCGCAGGAAGATGCAGATCTGTGCGAAAAGGCCCGCACCTTTGCCGGGCTGCTGCAGCAGGGGGCCTTGAAGCAGGACATTCCCACCCTGTTTACCGACCTGACGGAGGCCGAGGCGGTGAAGCTGTTTGCCAACACCTACCTGGCGCTGCGGGTGAGCTATTTCAACGAGCTGGATACCTATGCGGAAATGCGCGGCCTGAACACCCGGCAGATCATTGAGGGCGTGGGGCTGGACCCCCGCATCGGCAATTACTACAACAACCCCAGCTTCGGCTACGGCGGCTACTGCCTGCCCAAGGATACCAAGCAGCTGCTGGCCAATTATCAGGATGTGCCGCAGAACCTGATGCAGGCCATCGTGAACGCCAACGACACCCGCAAGGACTTCATCGCCCAGCGCATTCTGGAAAAGGCGGGCGGGGCCGGCAGCGTGGTGGGCGTGTACCGGCTGACCATGAAGGCCGGCAGCGACAACTTCCGCCAGTCCAGCATTCAGGGCGTGATGGAGCGGCTGCGGGCTGGCGGCGCAACGCTGCTGGTGTATGAGCCGACCCTGACGGCCGAGCGCTTTGCGGGCTGCCGGGTGGTGAACGACCTGGCGGCCTTCAAGACGCAGAGCCAGGTGATCGTGGCCAACCGCTACAGCAGCGACCTGGCCGACGTGATGGACAAGGTGTACACCCGGGACCTCTACTTCCGGGATTGAGAAAATGCATCGAGGCAAAACGACCATGAAAAACACCACCCTTTGCTATCTGGAACAGGACGGCTGTTGGCTGATGCTGCACCGGGTGAAAAAACAGCAGGACGAAAACGCCGGGAAATGGATCGGCGTGGGCGGCAAATTTGAGGAAGGGGAAAGCCCGGACGAATGCCTGTGCCGAGAGGTGCGGGAAGAGACCGGCCTGCGGCTGACCCGCTGGGCGTGCCGGGGAATCGTGACCTTCGTTTCGGACCGTTGGCCCACGGAGTATATGCACCTGTACACCGCCGACGGCTGGGAGGGAACCCTTGCGGAAAACTGCCCGGAGGGTGACCTGGCCTGGGTGAAAAAAGAGAAGGTGCCCGCCCTGCCCCTCTGGGAGGGAGACCGGATCTTTCTGCGGCTGCTGGAAGAGGCGCATCCCTTCTTTTCGTTGAAACTGGTGTATGAGGGCGACCATCTGATTCGGGCCGTTCTGGACGGGAAGGAGCTGCTCCGATGAAGCGCCGAAATGACCCAGCCGCCTGGCCGCTGAGGCTGCATTATCATGTGAGCAATGTAACCGTCAGTATGCTGCTGATGCTGTATCTGTTCCTGCTTCTTATGCTGCGTCAAGGGGCGATCGCGGGCACCTTGTTTGCCCTTGTAATGACGGGGCTGCTGTGCATTCGCCCGGTAAACGAGCTGCTGGAATGCAAACGGCAGCGGGATGCCTACCGGGAGATCCTTCAGAATGGGCAGGCGTTTTCGGGGCGGGTGGTGGATGTGCGCCAGCGGCCCCATTACACGCGGGAGCTGGAGGAAGGCGAGAACATTCGCTTTGGCGGCTCGCGGCACAACCCGAACAGCGGCATTTCGGCCCGGCAGATGCTGGATGTCTGGCGGGAAGGGTACGAGTACATTCTGGTGGTTCAGCTGGAGAACCAGACGGTGATCGAGAGCGAGCCTTACCTGGAGCCGCTGCACCGGATGCTGGCCAGCCCGACCGTGACGGTGTGCCGGGACCCCTACGGCAGCCAGTGGGCGGTGACGGACCTGTGGCTGACCAGCCCGGCCCACACCCCACGCATTCCGCTGCCGGATACCTGGCGGCAGTTTCGCCGGATGGGACCGGCCCAGGTGGCAAAGCATCTGCTGTGGCTGGTGATGATCTACGGCGGCAGCGTGTTGGTGCTGGTGCTTCTGATCTGGGGCCGATGAGCGGTGCATGAGGGATTTTTTGCCCAAAGGGCAGACAAACCCGCCCAAAGCTGCTATAATAAGCTTATAGAGTGTTAAAGTGGTACAGTGCTGAAACTCCGGGCAACCGGCCGGTTTGGCACGAAATGTGAGGAAATTGCTGTCATGGCCCAAAAATCCAGAAAAAGTGAAGCAACGGATGCGCTGTTCCGGGCGGTTTTGTCTCTTCAGTCGGTGGAGGAGTGTTATGCCTTTTTTGAGGACCTGTGCACCATGAAGGAACTGAGCGACATGAGCCAGCGCTTTCAGGCGGCCCGGCTGTTGCTTCAGGGCAGCACCTACGACCAGATCGTGAAAGAGGTGGAGATCAGCACCGCCACCATCAGCCGCATCAACCGGTGCATTCAGTACGGTGAGGGCGGCTATCAGACGGTGATCGAACGGCTGGAACAGGCCGAACCGAATGGCGATACGCCCGAAAAGCCGTGAGCGGCGCCGATGAAACGGCTGCCTGCCGGACATGATTTTATACACGTGATTTAAAAGTAAGAAAAGCACCTGTGCTGCCGGGTAGGCGGCACAGGTGCTTTTTTGTGTGAAACCGTTTTAAATTTCTGCTGCATTCAATCGCAGCTAACGCGGATGGATTTAGAATAAAGCGCTTGATTTGAATCACCGAATTGTTTTGGGGCAGCAGCGGTCAGGCGGCGGCGCACAGAATCCGCTGTTTCATAAAATCACACTCCAGTTGAGTTGAAAAAGGGTGTTTGGTCGATCGTTTTCCATCCAGGGCGTCCCCTTTCGGGATGAGAACAGCATAACCGGAGAATTTGTGAAAACGAGAAAAGCCGCGTGAAAAGAATTTGAAAACGCTTTTATTGCGAATGGAAGAAAGCGAGTGATGACCTTGCCGGATTTTCTGCTTCCGATGACGATGCAATGTACTCCCGGCGGCAGGCGCGGTACGGAGCTGCCCGGGCTGCACTTTCAAGCGTGTCATGACTTCGACGAATTTGGCGATTCGACCGGCCGAGTGATAAAGCGGAACATTTCAGTTGAACCATGAAAAAGAAGAACGCACTGCCCATAGGCATCAGCCTCGGGCGGTGCGTTCTTTTGTTACATGCTTTTGATGCATCGATAAAATTTTGAGAAAATACAGCAAAACCGGGCTGACGCAAACGCCAGGACCGGCTTTTTTATGGAATGTCGAAGTGTGTCAAAAAAATCAAAAAGAAGGTTGCAAATTTAACAATTGAACTCTATTACATAAAATGCCCCAATGTCTCCATTTGTACAAAGGAACCCACCTGTTGCCAAAACTGCTCATTGCGGTTCGGCACACCGCGCGTCAAACGCAGGCAACCCTGCCCGGGAATTTTGCGCAAAATGGGGAATACTTGCATTGGAACGAGCGGCAGGAGGAGCACGTTCCATTTTTGAAATGGAGGGTCAATTTCCCTAGAGTTCGACCACTCTAGACAATATAGTATACCGTTTTCTTCCAGGAATGACAACATAAAATGATAATTTCCGACCAATTTTTTGCTGCTGAATCGGGCAAGTTCTGTCTGTTCAAAAATTCACATTCTCTGCAAAGGCTGTGGCGGGTGAATCCGCTGGGTTATTAAGTGGTCAAAGAAATGGTCAAGCACAGCAGCATAACGAAGAAAAGGAGCATACAGCAATGGCAAGACACGGTGAAAACATTCGCAAGCGCAAAGACGGCCGCTGGGAAGGGCGCTACATCAAGGGACGCACCCCGGACGGAAAAGCCAAACTGGGCTATGTATATGGAAAGACCTATGGGCAGGTGCGGCAGAGGCTCGTTCAGTGCCGGGCACAATGCGGAGAGCTCATCCTTTCGGCCGAAAACCCGACCTTTGGCCAGTTGGCGCAGGATTGGCTGAACTCTTTGGGCAGCAGCGTAAAAGGTAGCACCGCGGCCCACTACGAATATACGCTTCGGCGCTATCTGCTGCCGCAATTGCAGGGGCTTCGGCTTCGCTCTCTGGACGAACGCGTCCTGGAAGCCGCGCTGCTTCGGATGTTTTCCGGCGAAAACGGCCTTCACCGCCCTTTAGGAACCTCCCTTGCCAGGGAGTGCCTGATACTGGTGCGCCGCATTTGCAAATACGGCAGCCATCTGCGGCTGATGCGGCCGATGGACATTCAGGTGAATTTGCCGCGCAGCAGCCGGCCGCCCGTGCAGCCGCTGAGTACGGCCCAGGCGCAGGCGGTTGACCGCTATGTACGGCAGGCCCCCACAGCCCGAAAAGTGGGGCTGCTGCTCTGCCTGCAGCTGGGGCTGCGCATCGGAGAAGTGTGCGGGCTGCAATGAGGCGATTTCGACTTGGAGAACAAAACTTTAACGATCCAGCGCACGGTGCAGCGCATTGTTCTGCCGGGCGGCGGCACCCGGCTGGCCATTCAGACCCCGAAAACGCAGAACTCTCTGCGCCAGCTTCCGCTGCCCGCCCGGCTGTGCAGCCTGCTTCAAACGGTCCGCAAAGCGCTGCCGGACACCGCCTGGGTGCTGACCGGCAGCACCCAAAAACCGGCCGAGCCGCGCAATTTCCGCCGGAGCATCCGCGTGTATCTTCTCCGCGCACAGGTGCCGCCGGTGCATCCGCACGCTCTGCGGCACACCTTTGCCACGCTGTGCCTGCAGGCGGGCTGTGACATCAAAACACTCAGCGAACTGCTGGGGCACTCCAACGCGGCTGTTACCTTGCAGCGCTACGTTCACACCAGCCTGAATCAAAAGCGGCTGGAGATGAGGCGGGTCTTTTCCGCCTGTTTCGCCCCAAAGGGGTCAGTTAAAGGGGCAAGCAGGCCGCAAACGCCGCATTTCTCCTGTGTTTTGCGGGATTGACCCTCCATTTCAAAAATGAAAGGTCTATTTGCGGTGGACGGAAGTTGGAAAGTGAGGTGTACCATGAGGCTGTGCGATTTGACCGGCCAGCGCTTCGGCAAATTGCTGGTGACAGGGCGCGAGGGGGCAACCCCCAGCGGGTATGCCTTGTGGCGCTGCCGGTGCGACTGCGGCAATGAGATCGTGGTGGAGTCACGCCGCCTGCGGCGCGGTTCCATCAAGGATTGCGGCTGCGGCGGCAAGTGCCAGATGCGCCGCGACCTGACCGGCCGTGTGTTTGGCCAGGTGACCGCGCTGGAGCCGACCACACACCGCACCGAGGACGGCGATGTGATCTGGAAATGCCGGTGCGGCTGCGGCAAGGAGTTTGAGACGTCCAGCCGCAAGCTGCTGCGCGGCAGCGTGAAAGACTGCGGCTGCAAGCTGAACCTGACCCCAAAGTGGATCGGGCGGCGCTTCGGCGACCTGACCGTGGTTGCCTTTGAGGGCAAGAAGGACCACCGGAATATGTGGCGCTGCCGGTGTGATTGCGGCAATGAGGTGGTGGTGCGTGAAATCTGCCTGAAAAACGGGCACACCACCAGCTGCGGCTGCAAGGTGGACCCGAGCCGCTACTGCCATTTTGTGGACGGAACCTTTGTGGAGGCCATTCAGGCCCGCACCATGCTGAAAAACAACACCAGCGGTGTGCGTGGCGTGTACCTGAACCAGCGCACCCAGCGCTGGGTTGCCCGAATCGGCTTCCGGGGCAAGACCTACTATCTGGGCAGCTTTGAAAACCTGGAAGACGCCAAACGAGCGCGCAAATCCGGCGAAGAGATGACCTTTGACGCATTCTTGCAGCGCTATCGGGAAGAGGGAAGCGGATGAGCAGCGAAACGATTGGAGCCATTGACCTGCACACCCACCTTCTTCCACATATGGACGACGGCAGCAAAGACACGGCTATGTCGCTGGAACTGCTTCGGCGGCAGGCGGAACAGGGTGTGAAAACGGTGTGCGCCACCTCGCATTTTTACGCCCATGAGGAGCCGCCGGAGGCCTTCTGCAAGCGGCGGGCCGCGGCGCTTGCCCACCTGCGAGGCGCCGCACCGCCGAAGGCACCGCGGATTCTCGCGGCATCCGAGGCCGCCTTTTTTGCGGGCATCGGCCGTGAGAAGGCACTGGATTCCCTGTGCATCGAAAACACCCGGACGCTGATGCTGGAAATGCCCTTTTGCAGCTGGACGGATTTCCAACTGGAAGAGGTGCGGGTGCTGGCGCTGGACCGGGGCTTTCAGGTGGTGCTGGTGCACCCGGAGCGGTTCTGCTTCAGCCGGGGCAACCGGGAGGCGCTGAAGCGGCTGGCGGAACTGCCGCTCGGCTTTCAGGTGAACGCGGGGGCGCTGCTGCGCTGGCGTACCCGCCGCATCGGGCTGGAGCTGCTGCAAATGAGCGGGCTGCCCCTGCTGGGCAGCGACTGCCACAACCTGACGACCCGAGCACCCAATCTGAAGGAGGGAAGAAGCATGGTCAAACAAAAACTGGGGGAAGCATTTTTACGCCAGATGGATGAAAATGCGGCCACCGTGTGCGGCCTTGGTTTCGCGCGGCCATGAGGGAGCACTCTCGAACTCAGCGCCGCCATCTTCGGCGGGCGGCGCTGGCCGGCAGCCTGATTCTGGCGGCTGTGCTGGCGGTGGGCTTTGCCATGAGCCGCTGGGAAAACAGCCGGTTTACCGCACCGGCCGCCGCCCCAACAGCCAGCCCAACGCCGGAAGCTGCCCCCAGGCAGCTGGAATGGCAGGGCGAAACCTACACGGCCCGCCCGGACCTGGAGAGCTACCTGCTCATCGGCGTGGACGAGATGGGCGAAGCGGTGGGCACCGAGAGCTACATCGGCGGCGGCCAGGGCGATGTGCAGATGCTGCTGGTGCTGGACAACGCCAATCACACCTGGCAGGTGCTGCAGCTGAACCGGGACAGCATGGTGGAGATGCCGGTGCTGGGCGTGAACGGCAGCGTGACCGGCAACGACACCGCCCAGCTGGCGCTGGCGCACTCCTACGGCAACGGCCGGGAGGAAAGCTGCGAAAACAACGTGACCACGGTGAGCCGCCTGCTGGATTACCAGCCCATTGACGGCTACTTCGCCGTGAACATGGATGCGGTCAACATTCTGACCGACCTCGCCGGGGGCGTGACCGTCACCCTGAACAGCGACCTGTCTGCCCGAGACCCGGCCTGGACCAAAGGGGCCGTTGTGACCCTGACCGGCGAGAATGCGCTGGATTTTGTGCGCAGCCGAAAGGGCGTGGAGGATGAAACCAACCTGTCCCGCATGGTGCGGCAGCGGCAGTATCTGACGGCCCTGCGCGATGAGCTGGCCGGGCGCGACACCGCCTTTGCGGCGGAGGTTTACAGCGCCCTGGCAAACTACACCGTCACCAACATCGGCGGTGGCACGGCGCAACAGATCGCCGCAAAACTGAACCAATACCAGGAACAGCCGCTGCTCACCATTGAGGGTGAAAGCAAAGTGGTGGATGGCTACTGGGCCTATTATTTGGATGAAGCAAGCTTGCATGAAACAATTATCACATTGTTCTATGGCAAAAATTGACAAAATATGGAAAAAGAGGGGAGAAACTTCAAAAAATGGGGAACCAAACCGTGGATGCGCGTGAAGTGAACACGCAGCATCCCTCCAACGCAGACGCCGAGATCGACTTGGTGGAAGTGTTCTACCTGATGTGGCAGAACCTGTGGAAGATTTTATCGTGTCTGTTTGCTGGTGCGGCAGCGGCCTTTGCGTTTACGTACTTTTTGATCACACCTACTTATAAGGCGTCCGCCAGCATCTACATCGTGTCGGCTTCCAACAACTCGGTGGTCAACCTGACCGACCTTCAGCTGGGTGCCCAGCTGACCAAGGATTACCAGGAACTGCTGGTGAGCCGCCCGCTGCTGGAGGATGTGATCGAAAATCTGAATCTGCCCGGCGATTACAAGGCGCTGGAGAATCAGATTGCCATCGCCAATGCCTCCGACACGCGCATTCTGAAAATCACCGTGACCGACACGGACCCGCAGCGCGCGGCGGACATTGCCAACGAACTGGTGCGTCAGGCCAGCATCTACCTGCCCAAGGTGATGGAGACCGACGCCCCCAACCTGGTGGAAAGTGCCGTGCCGCCCACCGGCAAAGCGGCCCCCAGTTATTCCAAAAACACGATGCTGGGCGGTATGCTGGGCGCCGTGATCTGCTGCGGCATCCTGCTGCTGCGCTACCTGATGAACGACACGTTCGTGACGCCGGACGATGTGGTGAAGTATCTGGGTGTGCAGCCGCTGGCAACCATTCCGGAAGCAGACCTGGGCGATTTCGATCGGATTGAAAAGCACCGCAGAAAGCGGAAAAAGAAGGAGGCCGAGGGATGAAGAGACTGGAAATTGGTCGGCTGCCTCAGCTGCCCTTTGATATGACCGAAGCGCTGAACCAGCTTCGCGTCAACCTGAGCTTCTGCGGCGATTCGGTCAAAACCATTATGGTGACCAGCAGCGTCCCCAACGAGGGCAAGAGCTTTCTGGTGATGCAGCTGTGGAAGATGATGGCAGAGTTGGGCACCCCTACGCTTCTGATCGACTGCGACCTGCGCAAGTCGGAATTCCGGAACAAGTACAACATCCGCAGCGACGAAGCCATTACGGGCGTTGCCCACTATCTGGCCGGGAAGGCCACTCTGGACGATGCAACGTACCAGACGAACGTGCCCAACGGCTACATGATCCCGGTGAACACCACCGTGGCCAATCCCTCCATCCTGCTGGAGAACGACCGCTTCACCCGGATGATCCGGGAAAGCCGGGAACGGTTTGGCTGCGTTCTCATTGACACCCCGCCGTTGGGCAGCGTGGCCGACGCCCTGAAGATCGCCACCCATTGCGACGGAACGGTGCTGGTGGTGCGCAGCGGCGAAACCCCGCGCAAGCTGGTGGAGAATTCGGTGCAGCTTCTGCACCGGACGGAGACCCCGCTACTGGGCGTGGTGCTGAACCGGGCGGACATCGGCAGCAAGTCCAATATGTATTATCGACGCTACTACCGTTCGGGCTATTACAACAGCGAGTATGGCTACGGACAGAAGAAGCATAAATGAAGTAAAAACTGGAGGAAACAACAATGAAAAAACAGATTATTTCCGCGGTGGCCGCTGTGGCGCTGGCTGCCTCTCTTGCAATGCCTGCGGCGGCTGTCTGGCAGCCCAGCCGTGTGCAGCAGTCGGGCACCGGCACGGCAGCCTCTGCGGCCAGCGGCACCACCAGCACTGAGCTGGAGATCGTGAACAATGCCCCCACCGGCGCAGACGGCAAGGTCGTCAACGTGGAGACCTCCCAGAACCCCTGGATCAAGGTGACCGCTGTGGCGGACGCCCTGGCAGCCAATGAGAAGTTCGGCGCAGACCTGAGCTTTTCTCAGAAGGCGGGCGAGCTGACCGACACCGGCCTGTTCTACTCCACCAACGCAGACGCCAACCTGATCTACGCTGCCATGAACAAGGCCGACCGCACCGAAGCGTTCTTGAAACTGTTCGGTGAGGATGCACTGGCGAAGGTGCAGGCTGCCATCGGCGAAGGCGAGGACGTGAACGATTACGAAGCCGCCGCGCTGTTTGATGTGACCGCTTCCGAGGGTGCGAAGAAGCTGCTGAACGGCAAGGCCGTGGATGTGGAAGTTGCCCTGCCCGGCGTGAAGGCGGACAGCAAGCTGATCGGCCTGCACTTCACCAATGGCCCCGAGGACCCCGAGACTGCCCAGGAGACCGTTGCGAACGATTTCACCAACGCGAAGCTGGAGTACGATGTGGAAGTGATCGACACCGTCGCCGGCGACAGCAAGGCGACCATCACCATGGACAGCTTCTCCCCCGTGATGATTCTGGTGAAGGCCGAAAAGACCGATGCCGCCGCTGCTGAGGCGACTGCTGCCCCCACCGAAGAGCCTGCTGCGACCGAGGCTTCTGCTGCTCCGTCCGAAAATGGCGGCAACAACTGGGTGCTGCCCGCGGTGATCGCTGTGGTGGTTGTGGCTGTTGGCGCTGTGGTTGTGACCCGCAGCAAGAAGAAGACCACCGCCGGTAAGAAGTAATTCGTTCGCACGGCGCGTGATGAACGAAGGGCCTGCTTGCTCCGCATAAAAGGGCGGGTGTCCTGCGAATTTTAAGGGAATTCTGACTTTTGCGGCGTAGAAGATAGAAAAAAGGAAAAACACGGACATTCGGCGCAGAGAAAGCAGGCCAAAACAAAAGCGGCTGCCTTAACCAACCGGAAAGGGCGGTGAGGGCAGCCGTTTTTGTTTTGGAAACATAAATTGAGGAAAAGCGTCGTTTGCACTTGCAGCAAACGCATTGACATGAAACCATTGAGGGCGGCATTTGCAGAATTGCAAATTTCTCAAAACCGAGATCGGGACGCAGAGCGCCGGGATGGCGGGCTGCCGGCCCCGATTGCGCGGTGAATTGGGATGAGAAAAGCGGGAAGGTTCCGGTCACTTACCTGGCTGGATGGTGCCCGCTGATGACATCGGACGGTCCGGCATGGTGCAACTTGTCAGGGACAAATGCGGTTTTAGTTTTTTTAGCGATGAAGATGGGGCTCCCTGACGTGAGGAGAAGAAAATGACGAAGTTAAGACACGATTTGATGCTGCGGATCGTCAAACTGATGAATGCAGCGTTGGTGACGGTGCCGTTTGCACTGTGCTGGTATCTGTATTACGCACAGCGGGTGGCCTTCCCGTTTTACAGACGAGGCGACTATCGGGTTGTTGCCCTGTTTTTCATTCTGTACATCACGTTTGGGCGTGTGTACGATGCATTCCAGATGTCCATGCAGCGCATTTCGGAAGTGGTGTATGGCCAGTTCCTTGCGGCCGGCATCAGCGACTTCATCATGTACATTGTCATTTGGCTCCTGTCCAAACACCTTCCCAATCTGCTCCCGGGGATTGCGGCCCTGGCCGGGCAGGTTCTGATGACCGTTCTGTGGGCGTTTGCGGCCCATAAGTGGTATTTTCATGTTTTCCCCGAGCAGGATACCGCGGTGATTTACGACGTGCGCCAGGGCATGGAAAAGCTGATCGACAAGTATGGTCTGGCCGATAAGTATCACGTGGTCCTGACCGCTTCTGCAGCCGAGTGCGTGGAGAACCTCTCCATGCTGGATGGAGTTAGCACGGTATTCCTGAGTGGCATCCACAGCCACGAGCGGAACATAATCCTCAAGTACTGCATTGCAAAAGATATCAACGTGTTTGTGGTGCCCCGCATTGGCGATACAATCATGTCTGGCGCGTACCATATGCATATG
>Ga0129312_1000500_pt1 | contig 32736 bp, 27 predicted proteins | sample O827metagenome_FD_94434 | JGI IMG/M metagenome (GOLD analysis project Ga0129312, IMG submission 94434) | Orangutan group fecal microbial communities from Wisconsin, USA - O827 metagenome | ecosystem: Host-associated > Mammals > Digestive system > Large intestine > Fecal | place: USA: Wisconsin... | reverse complement strand
GTGATCTTCGAGTGGGACTACTACTCGCAGCATCTCGGGGAGATCCTCAACCTCCGGCAGGGCGGTCTCGCCATCTATGGTGGCATCCTGACCGGCATCCTCTGCTGCGTGATTTTCTGCTACCGGCGGAAGGTGAAGTTCTTCTCCATCGCGGACTCTGCGGTGCTCGGCCTCCTCACAGGACAGCTCATCGGCCGCTGGGGTAACTTTTTCAATGCAGAGGCCTTCGGCCGCTATACGGATTCACTTCTCGCGATGCGGATCAAGGAATCCATCGTAAATCCGAACATGCTGAACGAGAACGTGCTCACGCATGCGATCCGGATCGGTGACGAGATGTTCATCCAGGTGCACCCGACCTTCTTTTACGAGTCGGTCTGGAATCTCTGTACCCTGATTTTCCTCTGGATTACCGGCCCGAAGAAGAAGTTCACCGGACAGATTTTCTGGGAGTACCTCATGTTCTACGGCATCGGTCGCTTCTGGATCGAGGGGCTTCGCACGGATTCGCTGCTCCTCTGGGGAACGAACATCGCCGTTTCGCAGGCCCTGTCAGGGGCCCTCGCCGTACTCGGCCTCGCGATGGTTCTCCGCGGTGTGCGGAAGGCGAAGTGAGGGTGAAGCCTGAACGCTTACTGCAGCCGAGGGGGGTGAACACGGGCGTTGCATATCCGGCATTGTAAAGCGGAAAGTTCTGGTTTATAATAGCGATGCTTTTTTAGCTGTATTTTATAGATGGAACTGCTATCGACCTCCTCGGCACGGTCGGAAACGGGAGATGCAGGGAAGGATAAAGGAGATTTAGATTATGAAATTAGGTATCGTCGGACTGCCAAATGTCGGTAAGTCTACACTGTTTAACGCAATCACGAAGGCGGGCGCAGAGTCAGCCAACTACCCGTTCTGCACGATCGAGCCGAACGTCGGTGTCGTCGCTGTGCCGGATGAGCGTCTGGAGAAGCTGGGCGCACTTTATAATACGCAGAAGATCGTGCCGGCGGTGATCCAGTTCGTCGATATCGCAGGTCTCGTCAAGGGCGCCTCCAAGGGAGAGGGCCTCGGTAACCAGTTCCTCTCGAACATCCGTGAGACCGATGCGATCGTGCATGTCGTTCGCTGCTTCGATGATGACAACATCGTGCATGTCGATGGTTCCGTGGATCCGATTCGTGATATCGAGACCATCAACCTCGAGCTTATCTTCTCCGACCTCGATCTCCTCGATCGTCGTCTCGCGAAGACGAAGAAGCTCGCGATGAACGATAAGGATGCGAAGGCAGAGTATGCGCTCCTCACCGAGCTCCACGACCACCTCGAGTCGGATAAGCTGGCGATCAGCTTCGATGCCGGTGATGATGATAAGAACGCCTTCATTGACACCCTCGACCTCCTGACCCGTAAGCCGGTGATTTATGCGGCGAACGTTTCCGAGGATTCCGTCGCCGACGATGGTGCGTCCAATGCCTACGTCCAGAAGGTGCGTGAATACGCGGCAGAGAACGGCTCCGGTGTCTTCGTGATTTCCGCGCAGATCGAGGAGGAAATCTCCGAGCTGGAGGACGATGAGAAGGCAGAGTACCTCGAGTCCCTCGGTATGAGCGAGTCTGGTCTCGACAAGATCGTGCGTGCCTCCTATGATCTGCTCGGCCTCATGTCCTTCCTCACCGCCGGTGAGAAGGAGACCAGAGCATGGACCATCCGAAAGGGTACGAAGGCACCGCAGGCGGCCGGTAAGATCCATTCCGATTTCGAGCGTGGCTTCATCAAGGCAGAGGTCATCAACTACCAGGATCTCCTCGACTGCGGCTCCATCGCGGCGGCACGTGAAAAGGGCCTCGTCCGCATGGAGGGTAAGGACTATGTGATGCAGGACGGCGACGTCGTTGAGTTTCGCTTCAACGTATAATTCGCCATCATTCTATAGAAGGAAGTGCTTGGACCGACGGTCCTCGTGCAGACGTTTCGATACAGATCTTATAGCGTTATATGGAAGGAAGTCTCTCATTTGAGAGGCTTCTTTTTTTTATTTATTACAGTATCTTGCCTTGACACTAAACCCAAATTAGCGCATTATTATGTCATGAAGTGGTAAGAAGTGGTAGAAAGTGGTAGAAAAGGGAAATGTCATTCACAGGAGAGTATCGCCACAATCTGGATGCCAAGGGCAGACTGATCATACCGGCCAGATTTCGGGACCAGCTCGGAGACGAGTTTACGGTTACCAGAAGCCTGGACGGTTGTCTTGCTATGTACGCAGCTCCGGAGTGGCAGGCGCTCGAAGAGAAGCTGAATGCGCTTCCGATGACGAACGAGAAGGCGAGAAGCTTGAAGCGTTTTCTGCTGGGGTCGGCCGCGATCTGTGAGCTGGATAAGCAGGGCAGAATCCTTCTTCCACAGGTCCTCCGTGATCGGGCGGGCCTTGACAAGGATATCACCTTACTCGGTGTGGGTGACCATATCGAGATCTGGGATACAAACACGTACGAAGAAAAGTACAGCTTCGATGATGAAGCTGCATTAGAAGCAGACTGGGAGGGCTTAGGTGTCTGAGTTTAAGCATTATTCCGTACTTCTCCACGAAACCGTGGATGGACTCAACATCCGGCCCGATGGCATCTATGTCGACGGAACCTTAGGTGGTGGCGGACATGCCCATGAGGTATGTACCCATCTTTCACCGGCCGGTCGCCTGATCGGCATCGACCAGGATAAGGATGCGATTCAGGCAGCGAGCGAGCGGCTTTCAGATGTACGGGACCGCGTGACGATCGTCCGCAGTAATTATGAAAGAATCGATGATGTGTTAAAGGAACTCGGCATTGGAAAGGTCGATGGGATCTACCTCGATCTCGGTGTATCGAGCTACCAGCTGGATACCGCGGAGCGTGGCTTCAGCTACCGGAGCGATGCACCGCTCGATATGCGGATGGATGACCGGAATCCGATCACCGCTGCCGATATCGTGAACGATTACAGTGAATCCGAGCTTTTCCATATGATTAAGAATTATGGAGAGGATCGTTTCGCACAGAACATCGCGAAGCATATCTGCCAGTATCGTGCGACGAAGCGCATCGAGACGACACTGGAGCTGTCCGAGATCATCTCGGGTGCGATTCCGGCGAAGATTCGTGCCACCGGAGGCCATCCGGCGAAGCGTACCTTCCAGGCGATTCGAATCGAGCTGAATCGTGAGCTCGATGTACTGGAGGACAGCATCGATCGAATGATCGATGATCTCACAGAGGGTGGACGCCTCTGTATCATCACCTTCCACTCCCTCGAGGACCGGATCGTGAAGACGAAGTTCCGCACTGCTGAGAAGCCGTGCATCTGTCCGCCGGAGTTTCCGGTATGCGTTTGTGGCCGGAAGTCGAAGGGCCGGGTGATCACCCGAAAGCCGATCCTGCCGAGTGCCGAGGAGCTCGAGGAGAACTCGAGATCGAAGAGTGCGAAGCTTCGGATCTTCGAGAAACATGATGAGAGAGTTTAGAATCCGGAACCGATCCGGAAAATGGGGGAAAGAGTAGTATGGCCAGAACGAGACAGACAGCCGCGGTACGTGCGCCGCGGACGACAGGGACCTATATAGATGGTAATACGGTCCGTCGCATCCAGCCGAAGCGTCGTCCGCATCCGGAGGAACTGGAGCGGAGACGGCAGGCGCGTATGCGGGAGCGGCAGCGAATCCTCGACGAGCGTGAGATGGAGTACCGTGCGCAGCAGGAGCGACTTCGTCAAAAGACGGTCGTGGTCGATCGGACCTACCTTGCGGTGCTGATCATCGCTTCTCTGTTTACGCTGGGACTCTGCTTTTCCTATATTCAGATGCAGACCTCGATCAATACGCGGATTTCGTCGATTGAGACGAAAAAGCAGCAGCTGGACAAGCTGAAGTCTGAGAACGACGCGCTTCAGAACAGCATAGATACGTCCGTGAATCTCGATGAGATCTATCGGGTAGCCACGCAGGAGCTCGGCATGGTATATGCCGGCAAGGATCAGACGATTACCTATGACAAGACGGAAAGCGAGTACGTAAGACAATATGAGGACATCCCGAAGTACTGATCAAAACCAGAGACGAAACCGGGGGAAGATTCTTCCCCCGTACATGCAGAGAAAGCTAGCCGTCACACTATGTGTGATCATGCTAGCTTTAATTGCGCTTATCCTGGCGATTTATAATCTGGTAAAAAACAACAGCGAGGAGTACAACAAGATCGTTCTGTCCCAGCGACAGGCCTCCTACGATTCACGTACGATTCCGTTTCGGCGTGGCGACATCATGGACCGGAATGGTACGGTGCTGGCGACCAGCCAGAAGGTATATAACCTGATCATCGACCCGCGTGTCATCTACTCCGGTCAGGATGAGCGTTATGTGGATCCGACGATTCAGGCGCTCGTCGCCTGCTTCGAATATGATGAGACCGAGCTTCGAAAACTGCTCAGCGAAAAGGCCGACAAGTCCTATGTGAAGTATGCGAAGGGACTGAGCTACGACCAGAAATCTGCCTGGGAAGCGTATGTGAAGGAGCAGAATGCCGCGTATGTCAGCAGTGGCTCGAAGGCACGCATCAAGGGCATCTGGTTCGAGGATGAGTACAAGCGTACCTATCCGTACGATTCCCTCGCCTGCAACATCATCGGCTTCTCGAGTGCCGACGGCTCCAGCGGAACCGGTGGCGTCGAGCAGTACTACAACGATACTCTGATGGGCGTCAATGGCCGGGAGTACGGCTACCTCGACAGCGATACGAAGCTGCAGTCCGTACTGAAGGAGCCGACCGACGGTAATTCCGTCGTGACGACCATCAATACGAATATTCAGATGTCGCTGGAGAAGTACCTTAACAAGTGGCAGACAGAAGATGTGGGCTCGAAGATGGCGGCGGCGATCGTCATGGATCCGAACACCGGCGAGGTGCTCGCGATGGGCTCCACCAATCAGTTTAACCTGAACGATCCGCGTGCGCTGGACAGCTCGGTCTATACCGATGAGTATCTCATGCAGCTCGGCCGCAAGGAGGCCGTCGGCGTATATCGTCGAGAGAATCCGGATGCCGCCGCGATCACAGAGGATGAGGTGTCGAAGTACTATTCGACCGAGGACATCCTGTCCTATGGTCGTCAGGTCGCATGGAACCAGATGTGGCGAAACATCCCGGTATCCGATACCTATGAGCCGGGTTCGGTAGCGAAGAGCATCACGATCGCCGGTGCACTGGAGGAGAAGTCCATCACACCGAACACGACCTTCGACTGTCAGGGCTACATCGAGCTGAACGACGGTATCCATACCTGGCGTATCCGCTGTCATAACCGAAACGGTGACGGCGTGCTCGATGCCACGATGGGGCTCGCGAAGTCCTGTAACGTATACCTCATGAATACCGCGTTCAATGAAGGCGCCGAGAACTTCGTGAAGTACCAGCATATCTTCGGCTTCGGTGAGTATACCGGCATCGATCTGCCGGCAGAGGCCGACACCACGGATCTCGTGTACAATGCAGAAAACATGGGACGTACGGCCCTCGCGACCAACTCCTTCGGCCAGAACTTTAACGTCACCATGATTCAGATGGCGGCTGCGTACTGCAGCATCATCAACGGTGGCAGCTACTACAAGCCACATGTGGTGAAGCAGATTCTGAACGGCAACGGCACCGTCATCGAGGATGTGAAGCCGGAGCTTCTCCGTACCACCTGTTCGAAGTCGACGAGTGACTTCCTGAAGCAGGCCCTCTATACCACCGTAGAAGAGGGTACCGGTAAGAAGGCGAAGATCCAGGGCTACCATGTTGGTGGCAAGACCGGTACCGCCGAGAAGCTGCCACGTTCGGCGAAGAACTACCTCGTTTCCTTCTGCGGCTTCGCGCCGGTGGAGGATCCGCAGTTGCTTGTTTACGTCATCGTCGATACGCCGAACCTCGTCGGAGAGGCACAGGCGACGGCCTCCTTCGCCGTGAACATCGAGCGTGAAATCATGAACGATGCGCTGCAGTTCCTGAATATCGCACCATCCGGAGATACCGATCCGGAGGATTCCATCAACGCGCAGCTTCAGCAGAACCCGGAGGGCATCTCCTCCGAGACGATGGGTGCACAGGTAGGCGGTGAGAACGGCGCGGAGAGTGAAACCACGGCGGACGAAACGAGCACCGAAACCGATGCGGATGGCAATGTGGTGACGCCGACCACGGCTGCAGCTGTGACCGACGAGTACGTCGAACCGGCGGGTGACGACGCGAGCTTCGCGCTCCCGGAGGCCGTGCCGGGCGAGAGCAGCGAAGGCGAAACCGAAACCTCCGCCGAAAATTAATGGGGTCTGACCCCATTAAGAATCCTTTACGGAATTCTTAAGCTGACCGTAAGGGGGTCAGACCCCCTTACGATTTTCTTAAGATTCAGTGCTTATCCGGGCCTCCGGCAGCGGAAGATTTATATATGGAGTTAGATTATGTATCTTGATTTTGTTGTTTCTATTCTTATGGGCTTTGCGCTGGTAGCCCTTGCGATGCCTTTCGCCATTCCGGAGCTTCACAAGCTGAAATTCGGGCAGGAGGTCCGGGACGATGGACCGAAGGCACATCTTAAGAAACAGGGCACACCGACGATGGGTGGCCTCGTGTTCGTGCTGGCCATCGTGATCGTCAGTCTCGTTTATGTCCGTCGCTATCCGAAGATCCTTCCGGTGATGCTTCTTACGGTCGGTTTCGGTATCGTCGGCTTCATCGATGACTTTCTGAAGGTCGTGAAGCATCAGTCGGAGGGCTTCAACCCGAAGCAGAAGTTTCTCTGCCAGCTGGTGTTCTGCCTGGTTTTCGCACTCTATCTCTATCTCTCACCTGCGTATGATCACCGTATGCAGATTCCATTTACAGAGATTTATCTGGACCTCGGATGGTTCTATGTGCCGGTACTTCTCTTCATCGTGCTCGGTACCGACAATGGCGCGAATTTTACCGATGGTCTCGATGGACTCGCGAGCTCTGTCACGGCCGTGATCGCCCTTTTCCTCGGCTTCGTCAGTCTGTATTTCGGAAAGGCAGATGCACAGCTTGCACCGATTTCCGGTGCGGTATTCGGCGCACTGATGGGCTTTCTGATGTTTAACTGCTACCCTGCAAAGGTATTTATGGGGGATACCGGATCCCTGGCACTCGGCGGCTTCGTCGCTGCAGCGGCCTTCGAGATGGGCATACCGCTCTTTATTCCGATTTTTGCACTGATTTATCTTGTGGAAGTACTGTCGGTCATCATCCAGGTGACCTACTTTAAGAAAACCCATGGAAAGCGGATTTTCCGCATGGCACCGATCCACCATCACTTCGAGCTCGGAGGATGGTCGGAGACGAAGGTGGTGACAGTCTTCACAGTACTGACAGTGCTCTTATGTCTGGTGGCGAGCCTGGGGATGTAAGAGACAGTAGAACATAATAGGGGTGATTAGATGGATAGTCAGAAGGTGCTCGTGCTCGGCACGGGAAAAAGCGGTATCTGCGCCGCAAAGCAGATTTTACAGCTGGGAGGACAGGTCGTTCTGTTCGATTCCAATGAAAAGCTGGACACCGTGAAGGTGATGAAAAATTTCAGAAAGAGAGATCGGATTTCACTGGTGGTCGGAGAACTGAAGCCGACGGATCTCGTATCCGTAGATCTCGCAGTTATCAGCCCGGGTATCCCGCTCGATAAGCCGTTTGTGAAGCTGATCGATGGGGCGAAGATCCCGATCTGGGGTGAAATCGAGCTCGCGTACCAGTCAAGCAAAGGAAAACTTGCAGCCGTGACTGGAACGAACGGCAAGACCACGACGGTTTCACTGATCGGTGATATTTTTAAAACGACCTACGACGATACGCATATATGCGGAAACATCGGTAATCCGTTTACGGCAGAAGCACTGGAAACGACGGATGCTTCTGCGACGATCCTCGAGGTGAGCTCCTTCCAGCTCGAGACCATCATGGATTTCCATCCGCATGTATCCTGCATCACCAACATCACCCCGGACCATCTCGACCGTCATAAAACGATGAAGAACTATGTGAAGGTGAAGGAGAGCATCGCGCTGAACCAGACCGAGGAGGATTTCATCGTCCTGAATTATGAAGATCCGGAGCTTCGGAAGTTCGGAAAGCGAAAGACCCTGAAGCCACAGGTCATCTGGTTCAGCTCTGCACATGAGCTGAAGGATGGCTTCTACTATAAGAACTTCGAGATTCATCATGCGCATGATGGCGAGGATGAGGTTCTGCTCGATGTACGGGATACGAACCTTCTCGGTGCACATAACTACGAGAACATCATGTGCGCCATCGCCGTCTCTATGGAGATGGGCGTGCCGATGCAGAAGATCATCTCGGCCGTAAAGAAGTTCAGGCCGGTAGAGCACCGCATCGAGTTCGTACGTGAGCGCAATGGCGTTCGTTACTATAATGACTCGAAGGGCACCAATCCGGATGCAGCCATCAAGGCACTGCTGGCGATGCCGGGGCCGGTCGTTCTGATCGGCGGCGGCTATGACAAGGATATCCCTTTCGATGACTGGTGTAAGCTCTTTAAAGGCCGCGTCAAGTACCTCGTTCTGATCGGGCAGACGCGGAACATCATCGCAGAGTGTGCGAAGAAGTACGGCTTTACGAATGTTATGTTCGCAGAGGATATGGATGAGGCCGTGAAGGACTGTGCGGCATATGCGGATGAAGGCGACTATGTCCTTCTGAGCCCGGCCTGCGCATCCTGGGGCATGTTCCCGAACTATGAAGAGCGTGGACGCATCTTCAAGGAGTGCGTAAAGAATCTGTAAATACGGACAGGAGGAAGGATGGCAGCGAAGAAGAAAAGAAAATATTTTTATGACTACAGCCTTTTGTTTGCCGTCATCTTCATCACCGGCTTCGGTATGATCATGATGTACTCGGCTTCCGGCTACTCGGCGCAGAACCAGATGAATGATGCCATGTACTTTCTCCGGCATCAGGCGGTGTTCGCGGTCGGCGGCCTCGTAGCGATGCTGATCGTGTCGGTCATCGATTACCACCTGACCGCGATCTTTTCGAAGATCCTGTATATCGTGGCCTGGCTGCTGATCGTAGCGACCATGGTGATCGGTGTCGCCTCCCACGGCTCCGCGCGGTGGATCCGGCTCGGTGGTGTGCGTTTCCAGCCATCGGAGATCATGAAAATCGCGGTGATCGTACTGCTCTCGTATCTGATTACCCACTATGGATATCAGATCAACAACGGGAGAACCTGGTGGAAGGTCGCGCTGATCGGCATCGCACCGGGCATTGTGGTCGCGGCGACGAACCTGTCGACCGCCATGATCATCCTCGGCATCACCTTCTTCATGATGTGGATCGCATCGAAGAAGTACTGGCCCTTCGTTCTCTGTGGCGTCGCGGGCATCCTCGTGTACATCTTCGCCTATCCGATGGCGAAGCTCATGTCCGCGCTGAACATCCTGCAGGATTATCAGCTGACACGTATCTTCGCATGGAAGGATCCGGCGAGCTACTCGGATGAAACCTTCCAGACCCTGCAGGGCCTGTATGCGATCGGTTCCGGCGGGATCTTCGGTAAGGGCCTCGGTGAGTCCGTACAGAAATTCCTCATGCCGGAGGCACAGAATGACATGATCTTTACGATCATCTGTGAGGAGCTCGGCCTCTTCGGCGCGATCTCACTGATTCTCATTTATGTGTTCATCATCTACCGGCTGTTCGATATCGCACGAAATGCCCGTGACCTCTATGGGTCAATGCTGGTGATCGGAATTCTGTGCCACATCTCGCTGCAGGTCATCCTGAACATAGGTGTCGCGACGAACACCATCCCGAATACCGGTGTTACGCTCCCGTTTGTCAGCTATGGCGGTACCTCGCTGATGCTGCTGATGGCGGAGATCGGTCTCGCACTGTCGGTTTCACGGCAGATCCGACTGGAAGAGCCGATGTAAGTATTCAGAGCTTTGCCCATGGCAAAGCTCTTTTTTTTATGGTAGAGTAAAGAACCGAAAAGAACAGACAGTGTGCATTGCAAAAATCGCAATGGAACAGAACGTAAACAGAAAGAACGTATAGAATGACAGATAGAGATTTTTACGGCTACGATGACCCGAGGGATCAGAATAAGCGGCATCTGCTTCGCTGGAGCATCGTCGTCCTGCTCCTGCTGATCGCCATCCTGCTCGCCAGTGTACGGATTCAACGTTTCACGGTGGTGGGGAATACACAGTACAGCAGTGATGAGATCGTCCAGATGATTTTTTCGGATCCATGGGATACGGATACGGCCTGGTGTTTCGTGAAGGATAAGATGAAGCCACACAAGGAGCTCCCGTTTGTGCAGCGCTATGATATCGACTTCGACGGTCCCTTCGCGGTGAACATCACCGTCTATGAGAAAAATGTCGTCGGCTATGTGGATTATATGTCGAGTCATATGTACTTCGATAAGGATGGTATCATCGTAGAGTCCACCGGCAACCGGCTGGAGGGCATCCCGCGCATCAGTGGTCTCAGCTTCGGCTCGATCGTTCTCTACCGGGAGCTGCCGGTAGAGAATAAGGATGTCTTCAACAATATCCTGAACCTGACCGGCGCACTTCGTACCTATGATATCGACTGTGAGGAGATACAGTACGATTCACTTCTGAATGCCACACTCCGCATCGGTGACATCAGCGTCCGCCTTGGCAGTAATAAGGATATGGAGATGAAGATCTCGACGCTGCATGATATCCTGCCCCATCTCGGTGGACGGAAGGGGGAGCTGAACCTTTCAGATTATTCGGAGACCACGGATCATGAGTCCTATATTTTTAAAGAAAATATAAAAAAGTAAGAAATAATGTGAAAATTCCGATAGAGCTCCGCTCATAAGCGTGGTAATATTATATGGACTAAGCTATTGCAATCTGATAGCTTTGTTTGTATATTATCTTATTGTGCAGTCATATGCGTATGTGACCGCAGTAAAACAGGTTATCTTATATAATGAATATATATGAGGGATTGAAGGAGGAAGATTATGCTTGAGATTAAGCTTCCTGAGTCAGAGGCAGCTGCAAAGATTATCGTCGTAGGTGTTGGTGGCGCAGGTAACAACGCGGTAAACCGCATGGTGACGGATGGTATCGTGGGCGTCGAGTTCATCGGCATCAATACCGATAAGCAGGCGCTTCAGTACAGCCAGGCACCGACCACGATGCAGATCGGCGAGAAGCTGACGAAGGGACTCGGCTGCGGCGGCAGACCAGAGGTAGGCGCGAAGGCTGCAGAGGAGAGCTCTGAGGATATCACTGCTGCACTGCAGGGTGCCGATATGGTATTCGTTACCTGTGGTATGGGTGGCGGAACCGGAACCGGTGCAGCACCGGTCATCGCGAAGATCGCGAAGGATATGGGTATCCTTACCGTCGGTGTCGTGACGAAGCCGTTCCGTTTCGAGGCTCGCCAGCGTATGACGAACGCGATCGATGGCATCAAGAAGCTGAAGGAGTCCGTAGACACCCTGATCGTCATCCCGAATGACCGTCTGCTTGAGATCGTAGATCGCAGAACCACGATGCCGGATGCACTGAAGAAGGCCGACGAGGTTCTCCAGCAGGCTGTACAGGGCATCACGGATCTGATCAATGTTCCAGGCCTCATCAATCTCGACTTCGCAGATGTTTCCTCTGTTATGAAGGATAAGGGTGTGGCGCATGTCGGTATCGGCGCAGCCAAGGGTGACGAGAAGGCGACCGAGGCGGTGAAGATGGCGATCTCCAGCCCGCTTCTCGAGACCACCATCGAGGGCGCTACAGATGTGATCATCAACATCTCCGGAGACATCTCCCTCGTAGAGGCAAACGAAGCCGCTTCCTATGTCGAGGAGCTGGCAGGTGATAATGCAAACATCATCTTCGGTGCGATGTATGACGAGAATGCTCAGGATGAGTGTAAGATCACCGTCATCGCAACCGGTATCGAGGATTCCGCGGCGACCAGCTCTGCATTTGATACGCTGAAGAAGCCGGCGCAGCCGAAGGCAGCCGCACCAGCAGCGCAGGCAGCAGAGACCACGGTCAGACCGACCATGCCGAGCTTCCTGAACGGAAACACCAGCTTCCAGCCGCAGCTTCGTCCGACGACTCCGGTGACGGCAGCACCACAGGAGCAGGCACTTACACAGGGCGCAGCACCGGCACAGCCGCAGCAGCCGACCTTCCGTCCGCAGCAGAATAAGGAAATGTCCATCAATATTCCGGACTTCCTGAGAAACAGAAAGTAATCACTTCATCCCTGAAGATAGAAATGAGAGGCTATGTCTTTACGGCATAGCCTTTTTCGTGCTATGATGATTGACGATTTTGTGTGTTTTTTTAGATTATTGAGGATAGAATGGCAAGTTTAAAAGAAGAAATCGAGAAGAGACGTACGTTTGCGATTATTTCTCACCCGGATGCCGGTAAGACGACACTGACGGAGAAGTTCCTTCTGTATGGAGGCGCGATCAATCTCGCAGGTACCGTCAAGGGGCGGAAGGCAACCAAGCATGCGGTTTCCGACTGGATGGAGATCGAGAAGCAGAGAGGTATTTCGGTTACCTCCTCTGTGCTTCAGTTTAATTATGAAGGAAAGTGCATTAACATCCTGGATACACCGGGACACCAGGACTTCTCGGAGGATACCTACCGGACCCTCATGGCAGCCGACAGTGCGGTCATGGTCATCGATGGTGCGAAGGGTGTCGAGCCGCAGACCATCAAGCTGTTCAAGGTCTGTGTGATGCGTCATATCCCGATTTTTACCTTCGTCAACAAGTTTGACCGTGAGGCCCGGGATCCATACGAGCTGCTTGATGAGATCGAGAACGTCCTCGGTATTCATACCTGCCCGATCAACTGGCCGATCGGCTGTGGACGTAACTTTAAGGGCGTCTATGACCGTGAGACCGAGATGGTGGAGCTCTTTACGGCAAACGCCGGCGGTACGAAGGCCGTGGCCGAGCAGGATGTGTCGGTGAATGATCCTGGCCTCCGGGACATGGTCGGCTTCGAGTATTATGATAAGCTGCAGGAGGACCTGGAGCTTCTCGATGGTGCCTCTGACGAGTATGACCAGGAGCGTGTCGATCGCGGTGACCTGACACCGGTCTTCTTCGGATCGGCCCTGACCAACTTCGGTGTTCGGACCTTCCTGGAGCACTTCCTGAAGATGACGCTGCCGCCACTTCCGAGAAGCAGTGACCAGGGCATCATCAGTCCGGTGGACGAGGCATTTTCTGCCTTCGTGTTCAAGATCCAGGCCAATATGGATCCGAAGCACCGTGATCGTGTTGCGTTCATGCGTATCTGCTCCGGTGAGTTCGATGCCGGCATGGAGGTCAACCATGTGCAGACCGGTCGTAAGGTGAAGCTGAGTCAGCCGACCCAGATGATGGCGGATGAGCGTAAGATCGTGGAGAAGGCGTATGCGGGCGATATCATCGGTATCTTCGACCCGGGCATCTTCTCCATCGGTGATACACTGGAGCTTTCGAATAAGAAGTTCCGTTATGAGGGGATCCCGACCTTCGCGCCGGAGCACTTCGCACGTGTGCGTCAGGTGGACACCATGAAGCGGAAGCAGTTCGTGAAGGGTATTTCGCAGATCGCACAGGAAGGTGCGATCCAGATCTTCCAGGAGTACAATACCGGTATGGAAGAGATCATCGTCGGCGTCGTCGGTGTTCTCCAGTTCGAGGTACTGAGCTTCCGTCTGAAGAACGAGTACAATGTTGAGATCAAGCTCGATCAGCTACCATATGGTTATATCCGCTGGGTAGAGAACTACACCGAGGTCGATATCGATCATATCCAGGGAACCTCCGACATGAAGATCGTAAAGGATCTGAAGGATCGTCCGCTGCTGCTGTTTGCGCACGAGTGGTCCGTCGGTATGGTACTCGAGCGGAATAAGGAACTGAAGCTGACGGAATTCAGCCGGAACTAAGGCGGCTTCTACGATTAAAAACGAAAGCCGGCGGCTGTGCACGCAGGTTTTCGATGAAAAAACTGTCATCTGACAGAGGCTATCATAGTTGAAAGGACAGACTGTTATGAATGAGAAAGTAAATAAGTGGATCGAAGAGCACATCGACGAGTATACGAAGGATCTGATCGATTTCTGCTCGATCAATTCTGTAAAGAGCGCATATGAGGAAGGAAAGCCATATGGTGATGGTTCCTTCGATGCGCTGAATTTCGGTATCGATCTGGCGGCGAAGTACGGCTTCCCTGTGCAGAGCTACGATGGCTATGTAGGTACAGCGGACTTCGATGCTGCGCTTCCGAGATCTCTCGACATCCTCGCACATACGGATGTTGTGCCGGCAGGCGAGGGCTGGACGGTGACCGAGCCGTTCAAGCCGATCGTGAAGGATGGCCGTATCTATGGCCGTGGCACCTCCGACGATAAGGGACCGCTTCTCTGTGCGCTGTATGCGATGCGTGCACTGAAGGAGACCGGTGTCGAGCTGAAGAAGGGCGTTCGTCTCATCATGGGTGCGGACGAGGAGACCGGCTCTGGTACCGATATCGCGAAGTACTATGCGACCGAGCCAGAGGCCGAGATGACCTTCTCTCCGGATGCCGAGTTCCCGCTCATCAACATCGAGAAGGGCCAGTTCCGTGGCACGATTTCGAAGACGGTAGAGGAGTCGACCGCACTTCCACGTCTCGTTTCACTCGAGGCAGGTCTCGCGCTGAATGCCGTTCCTCAGAAGGCGACCCTTCGCTTCGAGGGGCTCGATATGAACCTCGCAGAGGCACCGATGAACGAGGTCAGCGCGCTTTGCGGCGTAGAGTGCACCCAGACCGGTGTGGATGAAATCACCATCGTCGGTGTATCTGCACATGCGTCTACACCAGAGGGTGGTAAGAACGCAGGTCTCGCTGCGATGATCCTGGCGACGAAGCTGCCGCTCGCTGCATGTGCACAGATCGATGCGATCAAGGCTATGCTGGAGATCTTCCCATGGGCGGAGACAGATGGTGCGCATCTCGGTATCAAGATGGAGGATGCGGAGTCCCATGCACTGACCTGTACACCGGACCTCTATCATGTGGATCCGTGCTATGTCGAGGTGAAGTTCGACAGCCGTACACCGGTGATGGCGACGAAGGAAAACTGCCAGGATGCAGCGGAGAAGACGGCGCATGCCCATGGCTTCGAGTTCGAGACACCGGGTATGATCCCGCCACACAGAGTGGCTGCGGACAGTGCGTTCGTTCAGAAGCTGCTTCATGCCTATGAGCATGTGACCGGTCTCAAGGGGGAGGCGATGGCCATCGGCGGCGGTACCTACGTTCATGACATCAAGAATGGAGTGGCCTTCGGCGCCGTTCTTCCTGGCATCGACACGCACATGCATGGCGCGGATGAGTTTTTCGATCTCGAGAACATCGTGCTGGCCACCAAGGTATATGCAGAAGCCATCATCGAGCTCTGCTCATAATACATAAAGAAACATCGAGAGTTGAGTTCGCTATAGGCACGCCCTATAGCGGACTATTGCTATTATGTATTTGCTTTTAACATATAGAAGTCGTAAACTGTGGACATTAAAAAGAGGCGGCGAGTGAAAGACGTCGAACCCGCGGCCTCGGGAGGATGTAGTATGGCAAAGGGTGATAAGATCATCCGGATGGTGAATATGGGCAAGACCTTTCACACCTCGAGTGGGGACGTGAATGCGCTCGATGACATCAATCTGGACATTCTGGAGGGCTCGGTACAGGGTATCATCGGCCTCTCCGGCGCGGGCAAGTCGACACTGGTCCGCTGTATCAATTATCTGGAGGTCCCGACGAGCGGACAGGTTCTCTTCGAGGGAAAGTCCCTCGGGGATATGAGCGATAAGGAGGTCCGGGAGGCGCGTCGCAAGATGGGCATGATCTTCCAGCAGTTCAACCTACTGGATCAGCGGAATCTTCTTCGGAATGTTACCTTCCCGCTGGAGATCGCAGGGGTCGAGAAGAAAAAGGCACAGGAGCGGGCGATGGAGCTGCTGAAGCTCGTCGGCCTCGAGGACAGGGTGAAGAACTATCCGTCCCAGCTGTCGGGTGGACAGAAGCAGCGTGTGGCGATCGCCCGGGCACTCGCGACGAATCCGAAGGTGCTCCTCTGTGATGAGGCGACCTCGGCGCTGGATCCGAAGACCACGAAGCAGATCCTCGATCTTCTGAGGAAAATCAACCAGGAGATGGACGTCACGGTCATCGTCATCACGCATCAGATGTCGGTCATCGAAGCCATCTGTGATAATGTCGCCATCATTGACCATAGTCACATCGCGGAAAGCGGTCCGGTATCGGAGGTCTTCAATAACCCGAAGACAGAGATCGGACGCCGTCTGATCCTCGGGGATGGCAATGCCAATGCGATCCAGCCGGTGAACTTCGGGGACAGTAAGAATCCGAAGATCCGTATCATCTTCGACGGACAGAAGGCACATCGCCCGATCATCTCGGACATCGTACTGAGCTGCAACGCGCCGGTCAATATCCTTTTCGCCAACACGAAGGAGGTAGAGGGCCAGGCCGTCGGACAGATGGTCGTAGAGCTTCCGGACAGTGTGGAGGAGGCAGAACGCATCACCCACTATCTGAGATCGAACGATATCCGCTTTGAGGAGGTGAAGTAAGATGGATGCATCATCGATTTCCATGTATCTGAAGGAAACCTGGGCCACCATATATATGACCCTGATCTCGAGCAGTATCTCGTACCTGATCGGTATCCCGCTGGGCGTGATCCTGGTGGTGACAGATAAGGATGGCATCCATCCGATGACACCGGTTCATACGGTGCTCGGTGTGCTCATCAACATCTTCCGCTCGATTCCGTTCCTGATCCTGCTGGTGATGGTGCTGCCGCTGACGAAGATGCTTGTCGGCACGACACTGGGACCGAAGGCCATCATTCCACCGCTGATCATCGCGTCGGCACCGTACATCGGGCGTATGGTGGAGTCGAGCCTGAAGGAGGTCAATGCTGGCGTCATCGAGGCAGCGAAGTCCATGGGTGCGACGAACACGCAGATCATCTTCAAGGTGCTGCTTCCGGAGGCGAAGCCGAGTCTTCTCGTCGGTGCGGCCATCTGTATCACGACGATCCTCAGCTACTCGGCGATGGCCGGCTTCGTCGGTGGTGGCGGACTCGGTGCGATCGCACTGAACTATGGCTACTATCGTTATCAGACCGACATCATGCTGATCGCGGTCGCAGTACTGGTGATCCTCGTACAGATCATTCAGGAATTCTGGATGCGCTTAAGTGCGAAAACCGATAAGCGGGCCAGAAATTAACATTTGTATATCCCACTGGATATAAATAAACGATGCATATGGTATCGAAGAACCGGTCAAGGACCGGTGAGGAGGAAAAATTATGAAGAAGAACATCACACTTGCACTTGCTGCTGTTCTCGCTGCTGCATCCCTTGCAGCCTGCGGCTCATCCAGCACACCAGAGGCAACCACTGCAGCTGCTACGACCGCCGCTGCAACGGAGGCAGCGACAGAAGCTGCAACGGAAGCGACGACAGAGGCTGCTGAGACGACCGCCGCTGCTGCAGAGGCATCCGACGCCATCGAGCCGCTCGCTGAGCCGGTCGACATCAAGATCGGTGCGACACCAAGCCCGCACGCAGAGATCCTCGAGGCAGCGAAGGATGACCTTGCGGCCGCTGGTGTAAACATCGAGATCGTCACCTATAACGATTATGTACAGCCGAACCTCGCAACCGAGCAGGGTGAGATCCAGGCAAACTACTTCCAGCACCAGCCATACCTCGATGACTTCAATGCAGAAAACAAGACCAGCCTCGTATCCGTGGGCAAAATCCACTATGAGCCGTTCGGTATCTACGCCGGCAAGTCTTCTGATCTCGCAAACATCGCCGATGGTGCACAGATCGCGGTTCCGAACGATACCACCAACGAGGCACGTGCCCTTCTCCTCCTGCAGGATAACGGCATCATCACCCTGAAGGATGGTGCTGGTCTCAAGGCCACCAAGCAGGATATCGTCGAGAATCCGCACAAGGTAGAGCTCCTCGAGGTAGAGGCTGCGCAGATTCCGAGATCGGTTGATTCCGTAGATTTCGCCTGCATGAACGGTAACTACGCGATCGAGGCTGGCTTCAAGCCGTCCGACGCACTGGTTCAGGAGGATCCGAACTCCGAGGCTGCACAGACCTATGGTAACATCGTCGCTGTAGCAGAGAAGGATAAGGACGCGGACTGGGCGAAGAAGCTCGTCGAGGTTCTTCAGTCGAAGAAGGTTGCAGATTTCATCAACGAGAAGTATGAGGGCGGTGTCATCCCTCTTCAGTAAAACGGATCGTGCAGACAGGAAGCAGCCATCCGTGTTGATTTCGACTGCATTGGACAGAAAAAAGTGAACAGGCGACAGGCTCTGGAGGAAACTCCGGGGCCTGTTTTTTCGTGCGTTCGACGAGTCACGCGGGCGCGTGAAGCGGACGGATATAAAAAAGAGGATGGAAAGGGCGGGGGCCATAACTTTTGCATTTGGCCCTTCCTATTTTGCTTCTGTCGTAGTATAGTAGACTCTGCACACAAGATATAGTATATGAGCGGTAGAATAAAAACAATATTTTGTAAACCGTTAACTATAAAAAAGAAAAATCCGTCGGACGGAATAAAAGAGAAAAGGGAGAACAGTCATGGGAACACAGGAAAAGGACCTCACGTCGAGGCAGAACGTCATCAAGCGAAATGGTAAGGAGGTAAACTTCGATATCTCGAAGATCGCGAATGCGATCCGAAAGGCGAACAAGGAGGTCGAGCCGATCTACCAGATGAATGAGTACCAGATCGATGGCATCGCGGAAAATGTAGCAAGTCAGTGCGCGAAGCTGGATCGTGCGGTTTCCGTCGAGGAGATCCAGGATATGGTCGAGACCGGTATCATGGAGATGCGTGGCTATGAGGTCGCACAGAAGTACGTGCGTTACCGCTATACCCGTGAGCTGGCGCGTAAGGCGAATACCACCGATGAAGAAATCCTGTCCCTTCTCGATCAGTCAAACGAGGAGGCGAAGCAGGAAAACTCGAATAAGAATCCGGTGATCAACTCCACACAGCGTGACTACATGGCCGGCTATGTATCGAGAGACCTCACCAACCGTGTGCTTCTCCCGGAGGAGATCACGAAGGCACACCGCGAGGGCATCATCCACTTCCATGATTCTGATTATTTCGCACAGCGTGAGCACAACTGTGATCTCGTGAATCTCGAGGATATGCTGCAGAACGGCACCGTGATCTCCGGCACCATGATCGAGAAGCCGCACAGCTTCTATACGGCCTGCAATATCACAACACAGATCATCGCGCAGGTGGCATCGAACCAGTATGGCGGACAGTCCTTCACCCTCAGCCACCTGGCACCGTTCGTGGACGTATCCCGTCAGAAGATCACAGGCCGCGTGCTGGAGGAGAATGCAGAGGCCGGCGTGACCATGACCGACGAGCAGATACGGAAGGTTGTGGAGAAGCGTCTGGAGGAGGAGGTCGTACGTGGAGTACAGACCATCCAGTATCAGATGATCACCCTCATGACCTGTAACGGCCAGGCACCGTTCGTTACGATGTTCATGTACCTCGATGAGGTACCGGCGGGTCAGACCCGTGATGACCTCGCGATGGTCATCGAGGAGGTGCTGAAGCAGCGCATGCAGGGCGTCAAGAATGAAAAGGGTGTCTGGATCACACCGGCCTTCCCGAAGATCATCTACGCACTGGATGAGGACAATATCTATCCGGAGAGCAAGTACTACTACCTGACGGAGCTGGCAGCGAAGTGCACCGCGAAGCGCATGGTGCCGGACTACATCTCGGCGAAGAAGATGCGGGAGTATAAGGGCGATGTTTACCCGTGCATGGGCTGTCGTTCCTTCCTGACACCGGATAACGAGCAGCAGCCGGAGGGCCTCTGCAACGATGATAATAAGGCTGATGCCGGCAACTTCGTGAAGGGTCAGCATAAGTATTACGGCCGTTTCAACCAGGGCGTGGTGACGATCAACCTCGTGGATGTGGCCTGCTCCGCCCATGGCGATATGGAAGCCTTCTGGCGCATCTTCGATGAACGCCTGGAGCTCTGCCATCGTGCACTTCGTATCCGTCATGAGCGCCTGATGGGCACCACCTCGGATGTCGCACCGATCCTCTGGCAGTATGGCGCACTGGCACGTCTCAAGAAGGGCGAGAAGATCGATAAGCTTCTCTTCGGAAACTACTCCACCCTGTCCCTCGGCTACGCCGGCCTTTATGAGATGTGCGTACGCATGACCGGCAAGTCCCATACCGATCCGGAGGCGAAGCCATTTGCCCTCGCGGTCATGCAACATCTGAACGACAAGTGCGCTGAGTGGCGAAAGGAAGAGAACATCAGCTACTCACTCTATGGTACACCGATGGAGTCGACGACCTACAAGTTTGCGAAGGCCCTCCAGAAGCGCTTCGGTATGATCGAGGGTGTTACGGATCACAACTACATCACGAACTCCTATCATGTGAATGTTCGTGAGAAGATCGATGCCTTCACGAAGCTGAAGTTCGAGGCGGATTTCCAGAAGCTGTCACCGGGCGGCGCCATCTCCTATGTTGAGGTGCCGAACATGCAGAACAACATCCCGGCGGTGCTCAGTGTCATGAAGTTCATCTACGATAACATCATGTATGCCGAGCTCAACACGAAGTCGGACTACTGTGAGTGCTGCGGCTACGACGGCGAGATCCAGATCATCGAGGATGAGCATGGAAAGCTCGTCTGGGAGTGCCCGAACTGCGGAAACCGTGATCAGACGAAGATGTCGGTTGCGCGTAGAACCTGCGGCTATATCGGCACTCAGTTCTGGAACCAGGGACGTACACAGGAAATCAAGGATAGAGTGCTTCACCTGTAAATCTATAACTCTATCTCAAATATAATAACTCTATCGCAAATAAGACGCAGAACAGCTGGACCAGGTGACCGGTCCAGCTGTTCTGGAAACGGCAGGAGGTGCAGAGGTGCATTACGCAGAAATAAAGTATTTTGATATCGCGAACGGTCCGGGGGTCCGTGTGAGCCTGTTTGTTTCGGGCTGCACACATAAGTGCCCGGGCTGTTTCAACGAGATCGCCTGGCCGTTTGATTATGGACCGGAATTCACGAAGGAAACGGAGGATGAGATTCTTCGGAACCTCGCAGACCCGGCATACCAGGGGCTGACGCTGCTCGGTGGTGAACCGATGGAGCCGCAGAACCAGCCGGCTGTGCTGTCACTCGTACGCCGCTTTAAGGCCCTGTATCCGGAGAAGGATCTCTGGTGCTTCAGCGGTTACCTCTATGACCGCGATCTTCTCGGAAAGATGGTGACAGAGGTGCCGGAGACGAAGGAGCTTCTCAGCTACATCGACGTGCTTGTGGATGGGCCGTTTATCATGGCGGAGAAGGATGTGACCCTGCTGTTTAAGGGCTCGTCAAATCAGCGGACCATCGATGTGCAGAAGTCGCTGCAGGCCGGCCACATCATACAGTGGGATCCGGGTGAAGACACAACAATTTCACATACGGCACATCTCTAGATGTGGTATACTTATGGAGCTGTGAAGAACAGCTCCGTTTTTGATTATGCACGCAAGGCGTCCGGCTTCGTGCCTGCTTCGGCGGGTGAAGACGATGCCGGATAGCTGGATGAAAGGAACATGCGTGCATGCTGAAGATATCCATGGAGGATAGGACCTATGATGACAAATGCTCAGATTCGTGCCTTCGCCCGGAACCAGCTGCGTGGCAACTGGGGCGCGGTGATCGGTGCCGGCTTTCTGATTCTGTTTTCGATGTTCGCATATTTCGTAGTGCTGTATGCGGTCGTTGTTCTCGGCAGCTTTTCACCGCTGTTCGGGCGCTCCACCGTCTGGTCACTTCGGATGGATCCTGCTGTACCACTCGCCATCCAGGCACTGCTCGGCATCGTGATCGCCGCGCTCCTCTTTCTCGGGCTCTGGATCTATGCCGGCCTGTCGCTCGGCATGCAGCAGATGTATTTCGCGGTCGCACGTGGCCGCCGTGTCCGGGCGACGGATGTGTTTCGTGGCTTCCGGAACCTTCAGCACATGACGCACTTCTTCGGTACGCTTCTCGTGATCTGGTTCATCCAGATCGTGCTGGAGATCCCACAGATCATGATCGGGCATCACTACGGTACCGGTACCTTCGATTACCGCGTGACGCAGACGATCACGAGCTTCATCGTGTATGTGATCGGTCTGTACCTCTCGATGGCCGCGCTGGCCTCCGCGGACCATCCGTCGATGCGCACCTGGACGGCACTCCGGACCTCGCTTCATATGATGCGAAATAAGAAGATGAAGCTGCTCGGTCTGTATCTCAGCTTTTTCGGCTGGGTACTGCTTATGGTCTTCACCCTCGGCCTCGCCGGCATCTTCGTGCAGCCCTACCTCAGCCAGGCGGTGACGATCTTCTACCTCAGCGCCTATAGTGATGACTATCCGTCCGGCGTCGAGGAGGCAGAGTACCGCGAGGTAGACGAGGCAGACTATCGTGAAGTGAAGGAGCCTGCCGATCAGGCGACGCAGGATACGGACGTCCACACGAGCGATGAAAACCCCGCATCTCGAAGCTTCGATGATGTACGTAGAGAATATACGCAGGAAAGCGTAGGAACAGACACGGATACAGAAGGAGAGAATCTATGAAGTGCCCGTTTTGTAATGCAGAGGATACCCGGGTCATCGACTCCAGACCGGCGGATGAGAACACAGCCATCCGTCGACGCCGCCAGTGCGAGCTGTGTGGCAAGCGCTTCACCACCTATGAGAAGCTCGAGACCATGCCGATGATGGTGATCAAGAAGGACCAGAGCCGCGTGCCATACGACCGCTCGAAGATCGAGGCCGGCATCATCCACAGCTGCCACAAGCGCCCGATCTCCACGGCGCAGATCAACCGGATGGTGGACGAGATCGAGAACGAGATTTTCTCGACCGGGGAGAAGGAGGTTCCGACCTCGCGCATCGGAGAGCTCGTCATGGATAAGCTGAAGTCCGTGGATCAGGTCGCCTATGTCCGTTTCGCCTCGGTGTACCGGGAGTTTAAGGACGTGAACACCTTCGTGGAGGAGATCGGTAAGCTGCTTACGAATCAGGCACAGCACAGCAGTGCGGAGTAAGCGCAGGACAAGCGTAGATGAGACAGAATAAGGCGGAGAGAGTATGGAAAAAGTGAACATATGTGTTCCGATCACCGGACAGAATCAGACAGAGATTGAGCAGCAGGCCCACGCCATCGCAGCGACCGACGCGGATGTCGTGGAGTGGCGTTTCGACCTCGCGACGGCGCTCTATCCGTCGGTACAGGAGGCCGCTGCACACACTCGGAATGCCGTGAAAGACGGCAGCAGCGCAGAGATCGCTGCGGCTTCGGAGGACGCCCGGCAGCTGCAGGCGATGGTCGCCCACCTTCGGGCGCTGCTTCCCGGAAAGGAGCTGCTTTTCACGATCCGTACACAGCGACAGGGAGGACGCTTCCCGAACGATGCGGCAGCGTATCGGCGGTTCTGCACCCTGGCGCTTGCATCCGCGCAGCTCGATTACCTCGATCTCGAGGATACGACACCGGCAGAGGACAGCCGTGCGCTGATAACGCTCGCACATGAAATGGGCGTTCGCGTCATCGCGTCCTACCACGACTTCGAGAAAACACCGGCGGTCGAGGAGATCCTCGAGAAGCTTCGCGCGCTTCGGGCGTCGGGCGCCGATATCCTGAAAACGGCTTACATGCCGACGAAAACTTCGGATGTCGCCACGCTTTTTCTGGCGACGGCCCGTTTCCGGGAGGAGGATGCGGAGAAGCATCCGCTCATCACGATGTCGATGGGGGAGCTCGGTCAGATCAGCCGACTCGTCGGTGGTGCCTTCGGCTCCATGCTCACCTTTGCGACGGTCGGAGAGTGCAGCGCACCGGGGCAGATGCCGATCGAAGCGGTGCGGGCAGCGCTGACACAGCTTTCGCTTTAAGCTCAGATAGGGTGAGCGTTCAGACATAGCTCGGCGGACGGTGTATAGACATATTTGCCAGTTATGATTGTAAAAGCAAATCTCTTATGGTAATATGTTACGGTATTCAACATTGAATCCTGCTCTGCTTAAGCAGGGTTCATCCAGGTAGCTCCTGGAACGTCATATCAAAATGGAACGTGCTGCTTCGTTCCAATCATATTAAAGGGGGATTGTAATATGGCAGAAGACAAAAACTCTAGAAGTGGCCTCTGGCTCGGTGGCCTTCCTTGGTGGCAGGCTCTCATTTGTATCGTACTGGTACTTCTTCCGGTCTATGTGACGAAGATGAAGGACGGTAACCCGGTGATGCTGGCCGCAACGACCATGACATCGGTACTGGGTATCTGCTTCGGCTTCGCGGTGATCTTTAACGAGATCGGTGAGCGTGTTCCGATCTGGAACAAGTACATCGGTGGCGGACTTCTCGCAACCTTCTTCGGTGTCGCTCTCCTCAGACAGTTCGGTCTGATTCCGGAGGCAGGACTCGATGCAATCAACTCCTTCATCTCAGATGATGCGAATTTCCTTGAACTCTTCATCGTTATGCTGATCGTCGGCTCCGTGCTTTCACTCGAGCGTGACATCCTGCTCCGTTCCTTCGCGGGTTATATCCCGGCGATCCTCGGCGGACTTCTCGCAGCAGCGATTCTCGGTGGCATCACAGGTGCCATCTTCGGTATTCCGTTTGCAGATACCCTGATCAAGTACACACTTCCGATCATGGGCGGTGGTAATGGTGCAGGTGCCGTTCCGCTCTCCCAGATTTATGAGCAGGTAACCGGTGATGCAGCAGCGAACTACTATTCCTTCGCGATCATCGTACTGACCATCGCAAACATCTTCTGTATCATCGCTTCTGCAGCACTGAACGCACTTGGTGAGAAGGTTCCGACCCTGACCGGTGATAAGAAGACCCTGATCCGTGGTGCAGAGGAGCTTGCAAGAGACGATCAGAAGGTGAAGACCGACAACACCGACCTCGCAGGCGCACTTCTTCTTGCATTCGCATGCTTCGCTGTCGGCGAGCTCATGAGCGGTAAGATTCTTCCGAAGATCGCAGGTGCACCGATTCATAAGTATGCTTACATGATCGTGTTCGTCGTTATCCTCGCAGCAACCGGTCTCATCCCTTCCAGAGTACGTGCAGGTGCGAAGAGACTTCAGAGCTTCTTCTCCGGCCAGCTTGGTATCATCATCATGGTCGGCATGGGTGCAGACTTCAACCTCGCAGAGCTCTTTAACGCGATCGCTCCGAAGAACATCATCATGGCACTCATGATCGTCATCGGTGCCATCATCGGTTCCGCAGGCGTTGGTTACCTCGTAGGCTTCTATCCGATCGATTCCGCGATCACTGCTGGCCTTTGCATGGCAAACCGTGGTGGTAACGGCGACCTTGCCTGCCTCGGTGCAGCAGATCGTATGGATCTGATCGCTTACTCACAGCTTTCTTCTCGTCTTGGTGGTGGTATCGTCCTCATCATCGCAGCCTTCGTATTCTCCTTCATGCTGTAATACGCGCTGTAGAGAAACTGACAATTGAATATGGCAGAACCATAAGCAGCTGGTTCAGTATGGGTCGTCCATCGCGGGCGACCCTTTTTGATAAGAGCTTCATCACATCCATAAAGGGGGATTTTCTATGATCGTTTACTACAAGCGGATGGCGAACGCCATCATGCTTCTCGGCGCGGTGCTCGGCGGTGTCTTCGGCCTCATCTATTTTCACGGGCAGATTCTGAATAATCCGGATAAGACGGCGGTGTTCGTCTGGGCACTCTGGGTATTCGCCGGTGTCATCGTCGGGCGTCTGCTCGCCGCGATGCTCGCGAATAAGCGTCTGCAGGCCGTGCAGAAACAGCTCTATACCGATACGGATCCGGCCGGCTTCCTGCAGAACTTCGAGGCGGTCAATGCCCGTGTCCCAAAGAACCTCGCAGAGTACGCGAACGGTCAGCACTGGATTTCCTTTGCGAAGGAAGCGCTCGGTGATTTCGAGGGCGCCTGGGATGCGGTGAAGGATCTGAAGCCGGACGAGCTTCGTATCCATGCGCTGACGAGCTCTGCGCTCATCGTCAATCAGAAGGCGAATCTGCAGATTCTGCGCGGCGATCTCGAGGCAGCCAGCTTCCAGATCGAGGATCTGAAGAAGCTGAAGGCGGTTTCGGAAAAGCGTGCCGCACGGCTCGCTGAAAACCTCGCGCAGCAGATTCGTGTGCATGAGGCGCGGATCGCGGCGGCAGAGGGACGCCTGGATGCGGACATCCCGTACCTCGAGGAGGAGGTTCAGTACGCCGGAAATGCCATTTACCGGAAGGAGATGCAGCTTGAGCTCGCCGAGTATGCGCTTCGTACCGGTGATCAGGAGAAGGCGAATGCTTATCTTGAGGCCATCATCGCAGACCGGAAGGGTCTGTATACCGAGAAACGCGCCGATGAACTCCTCGCACATCCGGAGGCATATACGAAATATACGAAGGCCATCCGCGACGAGCACGGTGAGAAAATCGGCGAAGAGGACAGTGATGGCTTCGTGGTGATCCGGGAGTGATGACCGGTGCGTCTTTTAAGCGTAAGCGTTCAGCTAAGGGGCCCCTTAGCTGAACTGTTACCCGAACGATAAAGAGAATAGAGAATAGAGAAAATAGTGGATTTGTCTTGCAAGATATATGAATATCTGCTATGACTTATATGTTTGCGGGTTCTGATGGACCTGCTTTTTATGTGTTTTATCATATCTGCCATGGGGCAGGAGGAGTAGAAATGAAAATCGAAGCGAAGAAGGATCTGCGCCGTCTGATTACCGTGGTGCTGGCCTCGCTCTTGATGGCAATCAATATCAAAACATTTGTCCGTACCGGTGGACTCTATCCGGGTGGTGCGACGGGACTGACGATCCTGATCCAGCGTATCAGCCAGATGTATCTGCCACATGAGATTCCATACTCGCCGATCAATATACTGCTAAATGCGATCCCGGTCTATATCGGTTTCCGCTTCATCGGAAAGAAGTTCACCTTCTTCTCGCTGATCATGATTCTCCTGACCGGCTTTTTCACTGATATGATGCCGGCGCACGTAATCACCTATGACACCCTGCTGATCGCCATCTTCGGCGGTATCATCAACGGCGTGGTCATCAGCCTCTGCCTGAGTGTAGATGCGACCACTGGTGGTACGGATTTTATCGCCATCTACCTCAGCCAGAAGCGCGGCATGGAGACCTGGAACCTGATTCTCGGCTTCAATGTCCTGATCCTCGGTGCCGCCGGTGTGCTTTTCGGCTGGGATAAGGCGCTGTACTCGATCGTGTTCCAGTACGTATCCACCCAGACCCTGCATACCCTCTACCGTGATTTCCAGCGCCAGACGCTCTTTATCGTCACGGACAAGGCAGAGGAAATCGCGAAGATGATCTTCGATGAGACCCATCACGGTGCATCCATCATGCATGCCGAAGGTGCTCATGAGCATAAGAATCATCAGGTGCTCTACTCCGTCATCGCCGCCGACGGTGCCCGCCATGTCATCAAGCGCATCCGCGACATCGACCCACATGCCTTCGTGAACTCCATCCGCACGACGGAGCTTGCTGGACGCTTCTATATGAAGCCGAAGGATTAAATCTGAACAGACGTAAAAACCGCGCACAGTCGTATGCTGTGCGCGGCTTTTTATATCCGGGCAATGTCTCCGGCGGGTATGTCATCTCGTTACGGGAATTTAGGGCTTCGCCCGGCGATTCCAGGCGACGAGGCCTGGCGTCTCAGCTGAATTTCTTTCGGAGAATCTCGAGCAGGTACTCGTCGGCCTTCGAGAGGAAGGCTCCCTTCAGTGTCGCGATGCAGAGATCCCAGTAGGCCGGGTAGGAGGCATCGATCGAGAAGAAGGCCGGCGGGTTTTCGAAGCTGTTTGCGGCGACATACTCGGATGGGAGCATGGTCACCCCCATGCCCTCCGCGGCGAGCTTCTCGAGGCTCATGTAGTTTCGGCATAGAAGGCGGATATCCGGCTGGATCCCGGCCTTCCGCAGCACGGAATCCGTGACATGGCGGATACGCTGCTCCTTATGCAGGGTCAGCAGCGGCTGGTCGGCGAGCAGCTTTACGTCCAGCACAGGATAAGGATAGCCCGGCGTCGGTACAGCCTTTCCAGCCAGTGGATTATTCCGGGACATCGCGATGATAAAGGGATAGCGCTTCAGCACCTCATACTGAAGTGACGGGTTCGCGAGCACACCATAGACCGGCGCATGCATGATGGAAAAGTCCATCTCGCCGGAAATCAGATGCTGCTCCTGCGGCTCGGTGGAGCCCTCGAACAGATCGATGGTGATGCCCGGATAGAGTGCATTGTACTCTGGAAGAATCTGCGGCAGGACGATCGCACCGAGGTGATGCGTGACACCGAAGCTGATATGGCCGACCTTCAGATCATTGATGTCCGTGATTTCCGATGAAAAGTCATCATAGATCTTCAGCACCTGACAGGCCATCTGATAGTACTTTTCACCGGCGAAGGTGAGCTTCAGACCATCGGGGCTGCGCACGAAGATCTTCGTACCGATCGAGTCCTCGATGCGCTGCAGTGACTGTGAGAGCGAAGGCTGCGTGACGAAGAGCTTCTTTGCGGCCTTCGAGATATTGCCGGTGTCGGCGGTGGTTTTTACATAGAGAAGTTCACGTGTCGTCATAGTATGTCCTCGGATAACATAATAAACAGATAAATTTAACTGTACCACAGCCGGGATCGATATGCTAAGATAAATTGCATATAAAATGATATTATATTACGAAAGAGGTAATCGTTCAGCCTTCGGGGCTCCTTAGCTGAACGGTTACCGAAAGAAAGAGTAGCTTATGAATAAGAACTATACGACGATTCTTTTCGACCTCGATGGTACGATCATGGACTCCGGTCCTGGCATCATGAAATCCGTACAGTACGCGCTCGGCCACTTCGGTTATCCGAATGAGCCGGAGGAGAAGCTTCGGAAGTTTGTCGGACCGTCCCTCATGGACAGCTTCACAAGCTTCTATGGCATGAATCCGCAGGATGCAGAGCGTGCCGTCGCCCTCTACCGCGAGGTCTATCCGACCGATGGCATCTTTGACGCCACCCCATATGCCGGTATCGAGGACGTTTTCCGTGCGATTCAGGCGAGTGAGCGTAAGCTCGTCCTCGTGACCTCGAAGCCGCACATCTTCGCAGAGCGTATCCTCGAGCACTTCGGCTTCGCGCCGTACTTCTGCTATCAGACCGGCCCGGAGCTCGGTGACCATGACAGTCGGAAGGCACGTCTCATCAACCGGGCCGTCGAAGCGCTTAAGCTCGACAAGGCGGACTGCGTCATGATCGGTGACCGCATGTTTGATATCGAGGGTGCCGTCGAGGCAGGTGTCGATTCCATCGGTGTCACCTACGGCTTCGGCGACCGTGCAGAGCTGGTCAATGCAGGCGCCATGTACATCGTGGATTCCCCGAAGGAGATCCTCTCCGTGATCGGGATTTAGTAAAAGGAGAAAGCTATGCTGAAGGATCTGGTATTAAAGGACAGAAGCTATCGTGGCTATCATGAGGAACGCAAGGTGACGAGAGACGAGCTCATCGATATGGTGGATGATGCCCGCCTGACGGCCTCCGGCGGAAACAAGCAGCCGCTCAAGTATTATATTTCGACGGATAAAGAGGAGGTGGAGGCCATCCTCGCGACGACGAAGTGGGCAGCCGCCCTTCCGGAGCTGCATCTTCCGAAGCCGGGGACGCATCCGACTGCGTTCGTTATCATCCTGCAGGATAGTGACATTCAGCCGAACATGCAGGCGGCGATGATTGATGTCGGCATCACGGCACAGACGATCACACTTTCGGCGACCGAAAAGGGCCTCGGCTGTCTCATGATCCGGAACTTCGGCCTGAAGCCGCTGACCGAGGTGCTGGGACTTCCGGAGCATCTCGTACCGGTTCTGGTCATCGCCATCGGTGCGCCGGCAGAGAAGATCGAGCTGGTGCCGGTACCGGAGAACGGCGACGTGAATTATTATCGCGATGAAAACGGCACTCATTACGTTCCGAAGCGCGCGCTCGAGGACATCGTGCTGGAAAAGAAATAAAATCTATGAATAAAAGAAGCATTCAGGCAAGGACATTCCATAATGGAATGCCCTTATTTGTTAATTGCATTTCCTTTTCACACGCGTGGCACAGTACAATCGAGGTACAGAATTGATAAATAAATAACCACTTTCATGACGGAGAGGGAGATAAGCTATTTCTTTTCTGCTCGCCTGCATCGCAGATGCGAGAATATCCGAGGACAGACTGCCGCATGAAAAGAGTGGATGGAAACATGGTTTATTTCAGGAGGTAAACATGGGCGATTCATTAACGAGAAAGATCATCCGTTCCCACATGGTGAAGGGGTCGATGGTACCGGGCGAGGATGTATTTGTAAGGGTCGATCAGACCCTGACCCACGATATCAACGCGGTCATGACCTATCTCGGCTTCGAGCAGCTGGGCATCCCGACGCAGGTGAAGACTTCAGTATCGTATCTGGATCATAATCTGCTGTATATCGATTTCAAGACGCCGGACGATCATAACTATCTTAGGACCATCGCAGAGAAGACCGGCGTATATGTATCGAGACCGGGAAACGGTATCTGCCACATGGTGCAGACCTCCCGTTTCGCGATCCCGGGTGAGCTTCTGATGGGTGGTGACAGCCATACCCCATCGGGTGGTGCCGTCGGCATGCTGTCCATCGGCGTCGGCGGTATGGATATCACGACCGCGATGGCAGGCATTCCGATGCGTCTTACGATGCCGAAGGTTGTTAAGGTGAACCTCACGGGCAGGCTGAAGGCCGGTGTGAACGCAAAGGAGGTCGTCCTCGAGATGCTTCGCCGCGTCACCATCAAGGGCGGTCTCGGAAAGGTCTTCGAGTACGTCGGCGAGGGTGTAAAGACGCTGTCTGTACCGGAGCGTCTCACCATCGCGAACATGGGTGCGGAGATGGGTGCCACCACCTCGATCTTCCCGGCGGATGAAGTGGTAAAGGCATTTATGGAGGCACAGGAGCGCGGTGAGCAGTATAGAGAATTCCTTCCGGACAAAGATGCAGAGTACGATGAGGAGATGAATCTCGACCTCGGCAGCCTCGAGCCACTCATCGCCCTGCCACATCAGCCGGATAATGTCGTACCGATGCGCACCCTCGAGGAGCATCCAGTCGTCGAGCAGGTTTTCATGGGCTCCTGCACCAACGGCTCCTACAGCGATTTCGCGAAGGCCGCGCTCGTGATGAAGGGACGCCATGTCCATGAGAATCTTCAGTGTACAGCAGGAATCGCCAGCAAGCAGATCTATAAGCAGCTTCTGAAGGACGGCTACCTTGACATGCTGATCGATGCCGGTGTGCGTATCCTGGAGCTTAGCTGTGGACCATGCTGTGCGATCGGCCAGGTGCCACCGACGAATGGTGTCGCCGTTCGTACCTCGAACCGTAACTTCCGTGGCCGTGCCGGTTCACCGAATGCCAATGTTTATCTCGTTTCACCGGAGACCGCAGCCGCCACAGCCATCAAGGGCACCTTCGCAACGGCGGAGGAAATCATGGGCGCGGATGTGGAAAAGCTCGCTGCGGTCCAGGAGCCGGTGCACTACATGGTCGATGATGCGATGATCATCCCACCACTTCCGGAAGAGGAGCGTGCGAAGGTGAAGGTTCTGAAGGGACCGAATATCGCCTTCCTTCCGGTACCGGAGAAGCCGAAGAAAAACCTGAACGTACGAATCTCATTAAAGGCTGGGGACAATATTTCGACCGATGATATCACACCGGCCGGTGCCGAGTTCTCGTCCATGCGATCAAATATTCCGCTCATGTCGAAGTACTGCTATAACCGTTATGATCCGGAATTTTCAGAGCGTGCAAGAGAACTCGTGCAGTCGATCATCGTTGGTGGTGAGAACTATGGACAGGGATCCTCTCGTGAGCATGCCGCCATCAACCCGATGTACCTCGGTGTGAAGGCCGTCATCGCAAAGAGCATCGCCCGTATCCATAAGGGTAATCTCATCAATCATGGTATCGTTCCGATGATTTTCGAGAATCCGGCGGATTACGATAAGCTCGATCAGATGGATGAGCTCGCGATCGATGATTTCACCACGCAGATTCCGACGAGAGAGGTCATCGTACGCGACGTGACGAAGGAGTTCAGCTTCAAGTGCCGACTCGAGCTTTCCGATGCCGAGCTCGCCGTCGTGCTCGCCGGTGGACAGCTCCGCTATCTGAAGCAGCAGCTCGTCGAGATGGGGGTTCTCAAGGCAGAGGAGCTCGAACAGTAAAGAGAATGTGATGCTGGAAGCGGCGGTTTCGTGACCGCAGCGGCATCGTGAGGATGTCGCGCTGGAAGCATTGGCTGTATGGTGTGAAGGACAGGCCGATAGAAAAAAACGGATACGTCGAATCAGCAGAATAGTATGAGGAAAACCTCCCTCGTGATGGTATGATAGATGACATCACGAAGGAGGTTTTTTATGCGGGACAGTGACTGGAAGATCATCTATGAGCTGCACCAGAATCCGAGCATCACGAAGGT